>ERZ1669250.335-NODE-335-length-22913-cov-6.271502_pt1 | contig 22913 bp, 24 predicted proteins | sample MGYA00579295_ERZ1669250 | MGnify/ENA primary metagenome ERZ1669250 (study PRJEB41166, sample SAMN08046056) | hot springs metagenome | biome: hot spring; feature: acid hot spring; material: thermophilic sediment; isolation source: thermophilic sediment from acid...
AATTAAAAAAGATCCCCCATTCCGTAGATCATGCGAACAAAGCGTTCAAAAGATTCGGTCACACACTCAAGGATGTGGGCAAGACTATAAAGGGTATATTGTCTTTCGCTCTCAAATTGGTCGGGATCCCATTGATGTTTGGCACTTTCGGCGCGGCGGCAATGTTCGGGCTGGCTGATTCCGCTTCGAATCGAAGTCTAAGAGCAAGATCTTTGGGAATGCGGGTTGGGACACTCAGCGCCATAAAAACAGCTTTTGGCGGTGTGTTGAATAGCCCCGCATCTACGGCGGAAACTTTTTCACAGGCGTACACTAGCCCTGCAGGCCGTTCCATGTTGTACCGTGCCTTGGGCACACAGTGGCGCACCGAGAGCAAGGGTACAGCGTTCGTCCATTTGCTGGAGCGTGCTCAGGAACTTGCAAAAACTACCCCCAGAGGGCTGCTTGCGCCATATGCCAGTGCCCTTGGGTATACGGGCCTAGGCATTTCTGTGGGCGATTTGCGTTCCATGAAAAATATGACCCATCATCAGCTTATGGGTTTCATAAAAATATTCGAGAAAGCCCGTCACCGGCTGAATTTCAGCACCCAGACTGCCATGCAATGGGCTCGTCTCAATGCCCAATTGAAAGAGGCTGGTGTCGAAATAGAGACGGTGTTGATAAAAGATTTGGTGAAATTGGCCCCGACCATCCGTTCGATAATCAGCACTATCGAACGTTGGTTGAATAACCCGAAAACGAATGATGCTATAAAGAAATTTGCCAATAATCTGGACGAAGGTATAAAGAAATTCGCCAAGTGGTTTGAGGGTCCGAATGGCACGAAATTCAATGAGCACATGGATGATTTTATATCTGGGATCTCCCGGATAGCTAAAGCTTCCATTATTGTGGCCGATGTCATAATCAAAGTGGCAGATGCTTTGAATTGGTTGGCTGGACCCACTACTGCCAAGGGCAAGGCCAAGCTCGACCTCAAGGCTGCAAAGGGTATGATGGAGCGTGCCGAAGGTACCAGCCGGTACCCGGCAGCCAAGGCTTATTACGAAGAAGCCTTGAAAAGATACCATCAAGTGAATGGTGCCGGACCAAAAATGTCTTGGGTGCAGGGCCATAACCCATTTGGTTACCGCCCATACCCCGGCGATGCTTCGTATCTGGCTTATGTTCCTAGTGCCAAGAAATGGGAACCGTACGCCAGATTCAGTTCATGGGGGCAGGCTTTCCGTAAGGGTGCTTCCACGATACGTGGGTATCACGAGGACACTTTAGCGGGCATTCTCCACACGTGGGAAGGTAGGGGGTACAACGAAGCTCACCTTCGTTTGGCTGAGCGCGTGTCCGGATTGCGTGGTAATCAGAAGTTGAACCTAAACAATAAGAAAACAATGGCTGAGGTTCTAGCTGGAGTCACTGTGAATGAAGAACCAATAAACAAAGCAGGGTGGACAAAGCAGGATCTCTATGATGTAATATATAGAGCACTGGTGGATTCCAGTAGGCAAAAGTCCGGTGGAACTGCCGGTAGTGTGAATTTGATGGCTCATGCAGCGAGGTATTGATGGGTGGGATCTCCGATTTAGGTCGTTCAGTATACGACCTGTATTACCAAGTGTCTCCCATCACGATGACCGGAGGCATAGCCGGTAATATACCCGGAGGCATGCTCCCCATCGTTGCCACTATCGCGGGTCTCGGTGGATTGGCACAGGGAGTGATATCGGGGTTGGTTCAACAAGGGTTCGGCGGTCTTACCATAGATGATTTTCCGTGGAGATTTGTGCCTGTTCCGGGGACCACGGCCATAAACCAAATAGCCGCCACATACCCATTTGCAAACCGTAGAATAGCGGCCAATGCCACGATAGAACAGCCAAAGTCCGTGGCCCTTCGGATGATATGGCCTGTCAACCAGTTATTGGGCATGGCCACGAAACAAGCTTTGTTCAGCAGTATGCAAAAAGCTCTGGAAAGCCACAACAACAGTGGCGGCACGTATACTGTTGCTACCCCGTCCATGACTTTCACGGATTGTTTGCTCTTGTCTGTTACTGATGCTACCCCGGACGGCAGCAGACAGAAAATGATAATATGGCAATGGAACTTCTATCAGCCATTGATATCACAATCCTCTGCCGCAAATTCTTTGAATGGGCTAATGAAGCTATTGAGCGGAGGCGGGGTAGTCACTTCCCCATCTTGGTCCGGGCAACTAGAAGGGGCAGCATCTTCTTTCATAGGTGGTGTGGAAAGCGGCATAGGTAGCGCGATTTCTCAGGTGCAAAATTTTGCGTCGAGTTTCATATGACCACATATGTCCCATTTGTTCCATCCAATAATGCTACGCCGCCGTTCACAGCAAATGTGGTGCTGGATGGCAAAGCGTATCAATTGAAAGCTGTGTGGAACTTTGCCGCACAGAGGTGGTACATATCATTGGCACAGCAGAACCAATCGCCTGTGTGGTATGGGCCTTTGTTAGGGTCCCCGTTAAATTCTAATATTTATTTGGCCCCAAGTGTATTCCAGAACTCCACTATATTATACAGAACAGACACTGGAAACTTTGAGATAAACCCATGAGATTTTATGCTCTTGAATTGTACGCGCCACAAGAAAACACACAGTCTGTTTCTGTGGGTGTGACTTTGCCTACGTATCAAGGGCCGCAAAGCAGCATGCCAAACAAAAATTACATTTCATACCCTAGTAAACCTACCAAAGTATGGACCAGTTACCCCAACGGTGAATATGACCCGAAAGCTCAGAATATTATTTTTGATATTTTGACTTTTGATTCCGGTTTGGCTTCCAGTGTGTATACAATAACGGTCGAAGGTGTATCTTTCCACGACATTCAGCAGCATTCAAATTTCCGGAATTACGGGTTGAGATTGTATGCGGGGATGGGTCCGGGCCTTCCTTTATCCAATAATCAACCCGCGCCCGGAATTGTGGCGCAAGGGTACGTAAAGGAGGCCATAGGAAGATGGCAAGGGACCGAAATGACGGTCACTTTTGTGGTGGTTCCTGATATATTTGATCTAGAATCCCCCGGCAATTTGGTGTTTGTATGGTCACCGGGTCAAAGTTTCGCCAATGCCATAAGCTCCACATTGGACATCGCATACCCGAATTTCACGAAAAAGATAATGGTATCCGATAATCTGTCTACACCCGGAAAAGTGGTCCACTACGCATCTAATTTCATGTCCTTGGCTTTGTTCATAAAAGAATTGACAAAGAAGAATATCAACAGCTCCTATTCTGGTGTGTCCATGTACATACAGAATGGGGATATATTTGTGACGGATGAATCTACATTCGAATCCAGAGAAACAATACAATTGAAATATGATGATTTGATCGGTCAACCAGTTTGGGCCGAAGCTGGGAAAATCGATATATTCACCATGATGCGGGCAGATATATCGGTGGCCAATAATGTAAAAATGCCGGTGGTGCTGATGTCGGTTCCCGGTCTTGTTGTAGAGAACCCTAGTATTGAGAACACGGCTTATAATTATGAACTGTCTTTTTTCGGCAAGTTCTTGGTGAACTCCATACGGCAAATTGGGAATTTCCGCATGGACAATGCCAATGCTTGGTGTTCCGTTATCCGTTGTGCGGCGGAAGTGGCGGTGACAAATGCATCCAGTCAATGATGCCGGTCTATTTTTTCTGACGGACCTTCAGCGCACAGCAGAAAAAATGGTCCGATATGCTATGGAGAGGATGGGGAAATCCCTGCCTTGTCATGTGGTGGCAGTTACAGGACAGATAGTCACTGTGGCTTTTGACTTACCACAGGGCGCTCCTTGGGTTCTGCCTAACATAACTCTACCCAAGGCCGAGGGGCCGTGGGGCAATAGTCCAACACAAATCGGTGATGTTGGAATTACTATCCCATCTGACGTTTATTTGGGCGCTGTTTCCGGATTAGGGGGAAATTATTCGGGATACCGCCCGCCCGGAAATCTCGAATCTTTGGTGTGGATTCCCATAGCTCAAAAGTCCACGTCCATCCCCAACCAGAATGCGTACCTGATACAAGGCCCTGATGGGTGGATCCTACAAACTACTCAAGGAACAAATTGCACCATAATAGGGAACCAAAACGAGATTGATTTGACTTACGGCTCCTCCAATATTACAATAAATGGTAGCAGTATATCCATGACTGCAGGAGGGCAAACTGTGACACTGGACAGCAATGGTCTCAACATAAACGGCATCATGTTTAATACCCACATCCACAGTGGAGTCACTAGCGGTACTGATGATTCTGGTGGACCGGTGGCTGGCTGATGCGTGTATGGGGCCGTACCAATGGCCAATGGGTGGCCGTGGAAACAGGGCCTGACGGCCTGAATCAGGAAGTATATGTCACGTGGCTGGCCCAAGTGTTAAAATTAAATCTCGGTGAATCCCCATTTTGGGCTAACTGGGGCATCCCACAATACCAATCGATCATGACACAGATTGCCCCTGATTACTACATGAATCAGACACAATCTTTCTTTTCCAACAGATTTGCTGCCCTTTCTATAACCAGATTGACGGGTTATTCGACACCGAGTTATAATGTAAACATACTAACAAAAACCGGAACATCTTTCAATTTCAACGTGGCGGTACCGACATGACCGACCCTATTGCCATTCCATTGGTTATAACCTCTGCCGGTCCGCAGCCAACCCCGCCATACAATCTGCGACAGGCTGTGGAACAGGCTGTGGCGGCTGTTGTGCCGGGGTACACAGCCAATCTACCCGGAACGTTGATAGAAGATGTGCTGAGCACCGAGATGGGGGCTTTGGTCACCATGGACCAAGCTCGTATCGACACTATCAATAGTGCATCCGTATATGCAGCGTCTCCCTACGTCCTCAATTTATTGGGGGCGCAGGTAGGGGTCACCCAAGGTCTTCCCACAAACACCAGTGTCAATGTCGTGTTCAGTGGGCCTGTAGGGTTTATCATCCCTGCCGGTTTTGTTGTATCGGACGGAACTTATCAATATGTTCTGCAATCCGGTACTGTTATAGGTTCAAATGGCACCAGTAACCCAGCTTATTGTGTAGCGAACCAATCCGGAACTTGGCCCGTTTTGGCGGATACAGTGACACAGATAGTTACTTCGCTTCCGTCTGGGTATAACGTCACTGTTAACAACCCGGAAGCTGGAACACCCGGAACTGGCTCCGAATCGGTGCAAAGCTACCGTGCACGAGTTTTGCAAGCCACAAGGGCCATGTCTCAAGGGTCTGTAGACATGATAAAAACAGCAATAATGGCAGTCCCCGGTGTACAGCCCCGACTGGTATCAATTCGCCAAGTGAATTCGACTTTGCAAATTATCGCAGGTGGCGGGGACCCATATGCAGTTGCAAATGCTATATACTCCAGCACGATAAACTTCCCTATGCTATCCGGGAGCACAAGTAACACATCTTATGATGTCATTGTGTCTTTGATTAGCTACCCGAACACTTACACCATAACCTACGTGAATCCGCCACAACAAATTGTGACAATGAATGTGGTCTGGAATACCACACTTGCCGGGTTCACTGGCACAGCTCAAGTAAACCAAGTTGGGCAGACAGCGATTTTGAATTACATAAACGGCATTGTAGTAGGCCAGCCAATCAATTTGATAGAGCTTGCTGATGTCTTTGCTTCGGCTGTATCTTCTATTTTAGCAAAACGCTATTTGACCAGTTTTGTTGTTACTGCAACTATTGATGGGGAAGATGTATCGCCTGCAGCTGGGACCAATATTCTAATTGGTAACCCAGAGGGATATTTTTATGCAGAACCGTCTGGAATTGTGGTGACTCAGGGATGAGTACGGGCAGCGCAGTAGAATCATTTGCTTCTCAACCTATGCAAAAGGTTGTGCCAGCATATCTGTATGCCCAGTACAGTGACGACGAAAATCTGCAAGCGTTTATCGATGCGTTTAATGCCATAGCGCAGGGGTATTTGAATTGGTACATCAATACTCCATTGGCTGTTTACACATCTGATGCCATATATGGTCCTTTGTTAGATTTAGTGGCAGCCAATATTTATGGTTTGACACGCCCAATTGTTTCTTCATTGAATGTTCATGAATCCGGCTTCTATGGCAATGACGGATATGGTTTTGGCTCAGCATACGCAATGGCCGAAATAGTAGAATCCGGCACAGCTTATGTAGCTACAGACGACGTATTCAAGCGTGTCATGACATGGACCCTTTGGAAGGGTCTACAAGAAATACAAGTCAGTATAGACTGGATGAAAAAACGCATTGCTCGTTTTCTCTATGGTGTGAATGGCTCGGACGTCCCAGTTTCTGATATGCAAAACATAAGCATTGTTCCATCTATGTATTTGCAGATGGCGGGGTATGGGGAGTCTACAGACAGTTACGGATGGGGTCCAGCTTACGGAGAGGGACAACAAGTTCAAACCAGAACTATTGACCTTACAATAACATTACCTAATATCCCGATGGCCAAGATATTTGCTGCGCTGTTAGATCAGGGATATTTACCAATGCCCACTCAAGTAAACTGGACGGTAGATGTTGGCGGTTCCTTGATTAGTGGTGGTTTTGTTTTGGACGAGGATGCTCTCAACACTGGTACTCTTTAGGAGTTAACGATGCCTGTCGATCTTTACAATTTCACTCCGGGAGAAATCCTTACTGCTGATGCAATGAACAATATCCAATCGGATGCTGCATCTGTCAGTCAAGAGAACACCTTTGCCCAGCCTCAGACTTTTGATGCGGCTATCAACCAGTCCACGTCAGCAGGTGCAAACAATCAGACTCCTTTACTAAACATTGCTGATATATTTTCCGACTTCATTGCTTCCGGTGTGCAATGGACGGTCCCATCCTCCGCAACATTCACAACGAATATGACTTCGGGCGTTGCTATTTTGAACGGGCAGCGAACCGTCATTTCTTCTGCCAGTTATACCTTCCCGGCTAGTAGTGATACCTATGTGAGTATCAACAATTCGGGAGAGATAAATTACGACTCCGTGGCCAATGGTGCTACACCACCATCCCCACCGTCCGGGTATGTTCAGACTGCCAAAGTAGTTACAAACAGCACCACAATATCCTCCGTTGTTGGCTTACTTCAAAGGACTGCTTTGGGGGATGTCATAGGGTTGAATGTTGTGGATTATGGTGCAGACCCCACAGGGGTGAACGATTCTACGGAAGCCATCCAAAGGGCCATCAATGATGCTAACAACAGTGCCAATATCGGCGTCTATGGACCTACGGGCAATCTTTCGGTGTATTTCCCGAACGGCATATATTTAATCAGCTCCCAGATTACTGTCCCCAATCAGGTCGCTTTGGTAGCCCAGCAAGGGTCTGGTGCACGTATCACCACCAGCATGTCTAGTGGGTATGCATTCCAATTCATCTCTTCTGTCGGCAGCATTGCCAACGACCAAAAGCGTTTGAACAGAGCGATGGTGGGGAAATTCACAATCGCCAACACCAATTCATCGAACACAGCTTCCGCTATGCTTCTTGGCGGCACTTCCTCGTCGGAAGGTAGCTGTGCCCAGACAATGTTTGATTCAGTGGCCATTGAGGGCTTTGCATACAGCCATACGTTCGGGTACAATGCTTATGTCATCACTTTCCTGAATTGCAATTTCAGTGGGCGCGGAAACAGTTCCTCTCAATTTTGCAATGTGTTGAGTGGGGCTTCCAACTATGGTGAACGAATAGTTTATATGGGTTGTGACATCTTCAATTACCAATATGTATTCAACAACGTGTATGGTCTTGAGGTCTATGCCATAGGTTCATCCTTCGATTACAACTTCCCGGCAAGTGGGAATGGGATGTTGGTAAACAACACCTCGACGTCCAGTTGGGGGTATTACCACATTAGCCAATGCCACATAGAGTGGGACCAAGCTTCCAGTTTCCTCGTGTATACAGCTGGGCCTGATTACATCAGCATCGATGATTGTGGTATTTACTACACTAACGGTACTGATGCTCTTGAAGGTCTTGTGTATGACAATGGGGCGGCGAACATAAAAATAGGGCACAACCAATACTATGCCAAGACGATCATACCCTATCTATTTGGGTATTCTTCTGCCGCCAGTGGGTATGTGGAAATCCCATATCAATATACCTATCTGAACAATTATTTCACAGATACTGTTTTGAATAGCGGATCCACTTCAAGTTCAATAACTTGGTCTCACGTCCCAGATGTGGTGCAAGTTTGGGGTTACGAAGAAACTTCGGTTACCAGCGGAACGGCATATACCGTGCTTTCTCAAACTTACGACGTATATGGGCCTGTGAATTTCTCGATATCGTTCAATATTGCTCAGAATGGGTCCGCTGGAACTTTAGGAATCACTATTAACGGCACAACTAAATCTCCGGGGTTTGGTGCGGGTAACTATTTAAGCCTTGAAGATGTAACATATTTCGATTCAGGCCCCATTACCATAACCGTTACATATACCCCCTCAAACACGGAGGACATATACATGAACGGAGTTGTTCGGATAAGTCAGGCTCAGTAAGGAATCCGTTTTAAAAAGGAATTCGACATGACAGGCTTCGTAATCACCAATTTTTTCAATACCACATTGTCGGCTGCTGCTTCGAGTAGCGCTACCACGCTTTCCGTAGCCAGCAGCACCAACCTTCCGACATCTCTGGCTCCGGGGCAGATGTTCCCGATCGTTCTGAATGACGCAGCGACACGAACCCTGTTCGAGGTGTGTTATGTCACCGCGATTTCGGGCACAACACTTACTGTTTTGCGAGCGCAGGAAGGCACTACCGCACAAAACTGGAGTGTAGGTGACTACATTCGGTGTGTACCTACTGCTGGTACTGCGCCGGTTCTTGGCGAGACTTTACACCAGCCAGATGTTAACGAAACTTACACCCCCTATACCTTGCGAACAGTCATAATGCCCGCAAGCCTTTCGGAAGATATCACAATCACGATTGAACCCGGAACCACGGTAGGACAAAAAATTATTGCGTACGGTGGAAATTATGCTGTCACCTACCAGTCTAATGTGACCAGCGGAAGCCCATCGTTCGTGATGCCGGATGGCTCTAGTGTTTTTTCATGGACAGTTCCCGCTAACGAATACGGTCAGGGCATAGAACTTGATTGGGACGGCACAAACTGGCGGGCGGCCACGTTTGGGCAGACCGTGGTTGCTCCAGCGGCTTCAAACAACCAAGCTGTGCAATTAGGTCAAGTTGCTGGTGTGCAGGGGGACAGTACACTACAGACAATCTCCAATGCCGCTTCCGGCACAACGTACACCACCACCCTATCTTTCACAGCACCGACCGCTGGAATAGTGTTGATCAATGCTAATTTTTCCAGCAATGGCAACGGTTCGTCCGGTTCTGTCGTAATTTCCATGAACGGTAACCAACTCTCAAGTTCGGGATGGGGTGTGAACCAATTCGTGGGGTATACCATACCTACTTCCGTAAGCGCCGGTTCTGTTACTATAGAATTGGCGTATACACCCGGAAATACGGTAAGCGGGAACACATTCAATAACCTGTCTTACCTTTTTGTGCCCACGCCATGATATTTAGTCATGGCCATTGATAAAAATGTGAGGTGTTGTAATGGATTGGGTTTTGTCGCACGGCGTTCCTTGGCTAGTTTTCCTGATTTTTTCAGGACTCTTGTCCATGCTCGTGCATTCTTTGAGAAATACTCTCGGTGAATTGAAAAAATCTATAGACGACCTCAAAGAATCCAACAACGCATTGGCCTTGACTGTATCCAAGGAATACCTGACGCGAAACGAGTTCAATTCCGACTCGAAGCAAATCTGGGATAAATTGGACAAACACTCCGAACAGATTGAGTCCATGTCCAATCGTGTCACACGGATAGAGGCAAAAAACTCATGAACGCTCGTATGATGAAGTCGTGGCCTGCATTGAAAAATCAATCACACAGACACGATTTCACATTGATTCTTTCCGGGGCTGGTACCAATGGGCCTTTGGAAGTTGGCGCGGTGTACGCGTTGTATGAGGAAAAATTGTTTCCATCATATTTCGTGGGCACCAGCGCGGGCTCCATAACCGCCGCCATGCTGTCCATTGGTAAACAGCCATCAAACCTCAAAGACATTGTGTTTGATGCCGATTTCAGGATGCTCATAGACTACCAATGGCTGAGTGTAATTGGTCGATGGACATTGGCATCCAATCGAAATGTATTAGCATGGTTGCGAGAAATCACTGAAAACAAAATGATGGTAGACACACATTTCCCATTGACTACCGTTTCAGGAAATTTGACCACTCAGAAACCCTTCTATTGGCGTTCTAGGGAATTCCCCACAATGCCGATTCATAAGGCCGTATACGCCAGCATGGCTATACCATTTATCTTCAAGCCGTATCTTGGAGAGTATGTGGATGGTGGCACCATGGACAATCTTCCGGTAAATGAAGTCCCAAGGCATGGCAAAGCCATAGCATTTTTGGTCACTGAATCTGGTGGAGTAGGACCCATTACCGGCCCAATTGACGAGGCCGGTCGCATACTGTCCATGTTGTTGGAAGCTAATGAATATCAAGCAAAAGCATTGGCTGCATCTCGGAAAATCCCTGTGGTGGTACTCAGGGCAGGACACAGGGGGTTTCTGGACCGTGATATGAGTTTGAGTGAAAAATCCGAATTGTGGTATCATGGGTATCGGGCCGTAAAGGACTGGCTGAAATCCGAGGAAGGTCTAAGATGGAAAACAATGTAGTGAAATATGTGGCGGCAGGGGTAGTATTAGGGTCGCTGTTTTATCTTTCCGTCATCGGTAAGATGCCAGCAAGCCAATATGTGCAGCTTGCCGAGTTGGTTTTGGCCGCTTTAGGTGGATACCATGCCGGACGATTTCAAGGAGGCAACAAATGATCAAACGGGTAGCGGTATTGGCTGGAGTGCTATTTTTGGCTGGTTGCGCTGTGCAGCCGACCATACCTTCCGCGTCGTTGAGAGCATGCAAAGGGCTCAAATCAACGACCGAGGCCATGACGGAAATCAAACCGGAACTCCCGGTTCAGACTCAGAATCAGATCGGCGAAGCTCTACATACGGCGGCAGGATACTGCCTAACCCCGAATCCCCCGAAAAATGCCAATTCGGTTGTATCGGGAATCCTAAACAGTCTGGATGCACTGGCCAAACAAATGGCGAAGCAGAAGCAAGGAACGACGACAGGAGCAACGAAATGAGCAACGAAACGAATACAACGGCAGAAGATGTGAGCAACGCTATCAAACAGGACGCACCGCTGGTGCAGACAGCGGCTGATGCGGCCAGCATCGCCACTGGGAACCCGGAAATTGCTGCACTCACCGGGGCTGCTCTGGCATTGGCACAAGGGATTGCCCAGATCATTGCGCAATCGGACCAGAGTTCCAAGCCTGTGACCGAGAAAGAATGGACGGCTATGGGCATTGCTCTGGGTGCGGCGTTGGCAGCTTACGACAAGGCGAAATGACGCATGCAGTTCTGGCTTTGCTCTTGCGCTGGCACATTATTGTAGTGCCGGTGTTCGTGCCTTCGGTTTCAGGGTTACGAACAGCGCAAGAGCAAGTCAGTTACGCTCCAAGGTGGCACCACATATTCCACACTGGAAAATTGGAGCAACCAGATGGGGTTATGGTCTTTGTGAAATTTGACTATTGAAACGAGGAACCAGACGTGGTAGCCACGAACAAAAATTTTCGTATGGCGAAAATGAACAAAAACGACGAGCACTACACAAGACTGCCGGACGTCGCAAATGAAGTTCAATATTACAAAGACTACTTCCGGGGAAAGGTGGTGTATTGTAATTGTGACAAACATGAAGAAAGCCATTTCTGGCACTTTTTCGCCACTAATTTCAAGGAATTGGGCCTGAAAAGACTGATATCAACGTATTACGACAAGAAAGAGCGCCCTAAAAGGGTGGAATGTTTATATGAAAACGGTGAATTCGTGGGGTATGTGTACACCCTATCCGGTAATGGGGATTTCCGGTCCCCCGAATGTGTCGAAACTCTTAAAAAGGCAGATGTGGTCGTCACAAACCCGCCCTTTTCCCTGTTCCGAGATTTTGTCAATTTGATGATGGAGCACAACAAAAACTTCCTGATAATAGGGAGTGCAAATGCTGTGTCGTACAAAGACATGTTCCAGTATATAAAAGATGGGCGTGTCTGGCTTGGGGAAACCATGCCAAAGGAGTTTATCGAACCCAACGGCATGATAAAGGAGTTCCACAACATTGTGTGGTACACAAATATCCAATCGTCGGGTTCACGAAAACTATGGGAACCAAGCGCCCTGTACGACCCCGAAAAATACAACAAGTATGATGGGTATGACATCATAGATGTGCCTCGCACCAGAAACATACCGGCTGATTATGATGGTGTAATGGGTGTGCCCATCACCTATCTTACCAAGCACGACCCCGAAAAATATGAAATATTGGGGATAGCAAACCACGTCCGGTGGATTGGGTGGGAGTGCAAAACTGTGGTGAACGGCAAAAACACTTACAATCGGCTATTGATAAGGAAGAAGACATGACCAATCTTGAGATCATGACCACCATCGAGGCCCTGTTCTCGACCAATCCATTTGTTTCCAAGCTCCCGATCAAGGGGTTGCAGCAAATTGCCCTGCAGGAGGGCTGCGAGCCTGAGGCATATCAGGATAAATATGGAAACTGGACCATCGGCATTGGGCACAAAGGAGCCTATGCCGGTGAGGTCTGGTCCACGGACCAATGCTTCCGGCAATTCTTCAAAGACGTATTGAACATTGCTGTGAACCCGTTAAACGAATCCTTGCCATGGGCACATGAAACTATGGGCACCATTCGGTGGTGGGTGTTCGTTAATATGACCTACAATATGGGCATCGAGGGGTTCATGGAGTTCACTGAAACTATCGATGCGGCCAAAGCAAAGGATTGGGAGGCCACAGCACAGGGTATGGAGAACAGTCTGTGGTACACACAAGTAGGTAGGCGGAGTGTCGAACTCTGCAAACAGATGCGAACAAATGAATGGGTTCTTCCTCCTGTAGACTAAGGGCGCTCCGCTATAATTATAGCTCCCCATATCCCACACATGGCACGGAGGGCACGAGAAGTACCTTCGCGGGGCTTCTCGAACCACACTATCACCCCCACTCGACACATTCGGGAGGCTCCCTTAACACGCGTGGGGATCCGAGAAGATGTCCTCCAAGGACATTCTCGTAAGCCATCCACCGTTTTGGGGTCTGTGATAGTTGTGATAGTCTTGTGAAGAGAGACTACAACGTCAGAGGCCCCGTCGTTACGTGTTGTGATAGTTGTGATAGTTGTGATAGTCTCATCTGAATACTGTCCTCCGATGACAGCTTCGGATTCTCACGCGCGTTATGGTACTACGGGGTTTTTAAACTTGTGTGGTTCGGTCGCCATATGCTATCATGGGTGTATAGCGTTATAGGAGGTGCTCATGGATTATGTCCAGCGATATATGAAGTTGTTCCACGGAAACCAGAGGTCTTATGGTGTGTGGAACAAGAAAACAGGAAAGGTGAAGACAGAGAAAGAGCAGGTTACGAGGAAGCAGTATGATGACCACATAAATGGTGTAGTGGGGTTAGGTCTCGTGCCGATATTGGACGAGGGCACATGTTGGTTTGGTGCGATAGACATAGACGCACATGGTGATGCTCCGGACATAGACCTCGTGGAGTTAGAGGCTATGGTGCGGGACAAGGATCTGCCGTTGATGGTGTGCCGGTCCAAGAGCGGTGGGGCGCATCTATATGTGTTTGGGTCCGAACCGTTGCCCGCCAAGTTATTGAGGCACACTCTGGCGAAGTGGGCTGCCCGATTGGGACATAAAGGCTGTGAGATATTCCCCAAGCAGGATTCCCTGTTGGAAGATGCCGAGGGAGAGCGACAGTTAGGGAATTGGATAAATCTTCCATGGTTCGATGCTATGAACCCGGAGTGCAATCGGTATGCTGTGGAAGGTGGGGACAGGATAGATTTCGGTTATTTTCTGGATTTGGCCGAATCTCGTCGTGTGTCTGCGGCTCGATTGGTGGAGTTGGGTCATGACGAGCATGAGGACGCCCCGCCATGCATTCAGAAGATAATTTCGGGAGGTGTGTCTCGCGGCCAGCGTAATGAGGCCCTGTACAATGTGGTGGTGTATCTCAAGAAGGCTTTCCCGGAGACATGGAAAGACAAAGCATTCGACCTTAATTCCCGAATATTCCCCGACCCCCTACCGTTTGCAGAAGCCAAAAAGACCATCGCTAGTGCTGGGCGCAGAGACTATAAATATCGATGTAAGGAAGAACCGTGTCGGTCTCTGTGCCAGTCGTCTCTTTGTGTAACCCGGAAATATGGCATAACGCCCGACGACAAATCCGAATTGGAAATGGGCGAACAGTTAGAGTTCGGGCCGTTGGAGAAGATAAACACTACACCGCCGAAGTGGGTATTACATGTGGGTGGTGCTGCCGTGGACCTTACGACCACGGAACTTATGGATTTCCGGTATGTGCGGATAGCTGTGGCGGAGAAGTTGACCAAGCTCATTCCCCCCATGAAGAATGAGAAATGGCAGGTGATGCTGCACGATATGATGAACAATACTGTGGAGATAGAGGCCCCGGATGATGCGTCGGTGGGCGGTCTCATAAAGAGGCGCTTATACGAGTTTCTTGGCCGAACAGATTTGACTGTGGATGGTGAGATTCAGGACCGCCAGAATCTGTTGTTGGGCATGCCAGTGGTGCAGACGGCCAACGATGGTTCTAGACGGGTATTTTTCCGTGGTTCTGATTTTGTGGATTATCTCCGCAAGAGCAGGTCGGAAGAATTGAAAGGCCCCAATCTATGGATGGCACTAAGGGATATGGGGGTAGAGCATGGAAGGATGCGGGTCGGTAAAACGGTTGTGCCGGTGTGGTCTGCGCCCTTGACCGAGGAACACGAAATCGAGTTTGTTGATGTAAATATGGAGCCTGAGATATGAAAATAACGTACAGCGAGAAAGCCAAGCGCATAGTCATTGAATGTGGGTTTTATGAGAACGATTTAATCAAAGATATCGTGGGTAAGAGTTTCTACAAGAGGACTAAATCGTGGTTAGTGAATCCTTTTGTCCATAACGCCAAGATATTGCTTGAGCGATTTCGGAAGGATATGGATGAAAAGGCCATATACATCTGTGAACAGAAAATCCGCAATAAGGACATCAAGCGGACACCGTTCCCAGAGTGGTACGAGTTCAAGACCAAGCCGTATGAGAAGCAGCGAGAAGCTCTGGATTACATATGGGGTCTCAACACTTTTGCTCTGACGATGGAGACCGGCACGGGCAAGTCCAAGGTGTATCTGGACTATTATGCGGCGAAGTTCATCGAAGGCACCATAAACCTTCTGGTCATATTCTGCAAATTTACCACCATCGAAAATTGGCAGGAGCAGATCTCCGTGCACTTCCCGCTGAACATTCCGGTGATGGTGGCGGCGGATTTCAGTTCCAAAGCTTCGGTAGCGAAATTTATCCGTGAGGCCCAGAAGCACGAGAAATTGATAATCCTCACTGGAATCGAGTCCTATCAGACGGGGTTCATGACTGGCAGGACATTTGAGGCGGTCATAGGGTCGGTGATAGACCGGGATTATGCGGTGGCCATCGATGAATCTCACCTTATCAAAAGTCATGAGTCCAATCGTTCCAAGAATATTGCAATGATTGGGGAGCAGGCTAAAATCCGGTCCATTGCTACGGGCACTCCGATGGACAAAAACGGGATATTGGACCTGTACCAACAGTATAATTTCTTGGACCCGGACATCATAGGCATCGGAGATTTCTACTCGTACAAGGCCCGGTACACTTTGCGCGGCGGGTATGAGAACCGAGAGGTTATAGGGTATTGCAATACGAACGAACTATTCGATTTGTTACGCCCATACACTTTCGTGTGTACCAAGAAAGACATGTTGGACCTACCGGAAAAAATATACACGAAGCGTTACGTGGAAATGACACGTGAACAGAAACTGATGTATCATAACATCATGAACAAGACCGAGAGTGATTTGTACGCACTTGGTGTAAATGTGGACCATGAATTACAACACAACAGCACGTTGGTCCGGTACACACTGGCCCAAGAAATCGCTGCCGGGTTCGTGAACTATAACGAGGTGGCGCGGAGTGTATACATGAACGGCGAGGAGTACGAGGATATGGTGCGCCGGTCTTTGTGGCTCGTACCCCCGGAGCGCAACCCGAAACTCTTGGAATTGAAAGATATTATCGAATCTAGACCCGATAGCAAAATCATCATATGGTCCCGATTCCGGAACGAAATTGCCATGGTGGTGGATTTCCTTATCAGGGAGTATGGTGAGGATACCGTAACCCAGTATCACGGCGGTATGTCCCGGAGCGATAACAGAGAGCAACTCAACAAGTTCAAATCGGACCCATCCGTGAGGTTCTTTGTATCGAACCCCAGTGCGGCGGGTACCGGCGAGACAATCGTGGAGTCTGATACCACGGTATATCTGTCGAACAGTCTGCGATTGATAGAGCGTCTGCAGTCCGAGGACCGGAATCACCGCATAGGCCAAAAGAATTCGGTACTGTATGTGGATATCATCTGTCGTGGAACCAAAGACGCAGATATCGTGGCCGCTATTGAGGCGGGTGTGGAGATTTTGGAGTGGAGCAGGGAGCAGGTTCGATGATTGTATCTTGTGTCGGCGTCCCCTGTATGATATACTAACCATAGATAGAAGGAGAGGTGTTATGACAGTGTTTGTGGTGCAAGAAAACAACTATATGGACTATACCCCTGCCGAGGATTTCGGAGAAGTCCGGTTCCTGACGGTGGACGAGTACAGACCCATAAGTTCGTCCTTGCGAAATCTCCAGATTTTGGAGGATATCCGCAAGGGGTTGAAGGACTTTGACCCTGAGAAGGACTACATCGTGTTCACTGGGAATCCTGTGGTCATGGGTTATGCCTTTCACCAGCTGTTCAGCAGGTTCCCTGAGTTCAGAATCCTGCACTGGCGGTCGAAGGAGAATCGGTACCAATCGTCTATGTTCAAGGAGAGAGATGATAATGGATATTAATGTTTTGATGCAGCGTGCTCGTGAGATGGAGAACCAGTTGCAGGGCATCATGGCATCTGCCAATCTGGTGGTACCGAAGGGGCAATCCGGGTCTTTTGATGAAGAAACTGCAGCCAACATGCTTGGCAATCTGGGGTCTGTGGAATTGGCCATGTACATGGATGCCATCGGCAAGCTCCACTCCGATTTGGATGATGTGAAAAAGGAAGTGGGCAAGCTATTCGATTATATTCGGACCAAGCTCCTGCCCGACAAAATGGAGAGTGAGGGTCTGGACTCCATGAAGGTGGCTGGTCTCGGCACTGTGGTCTTGACGTCCGATATGTACATGTCTGTGGCGGATAAGGATGCGGCGTACCGGTGGCTCATTGAAATCGGTTCCGGTGACCTTATCGTGGATACTGTGAATTCGTCGTCTTTGAAGGCTCTCCTGCGCCGTCGATTGCAGGACGGAGAGGAGATCCCAGAAGGCTTGTTCCGCATCAACCCCTTCACGCGGGCAAGTATTCGGTCAAAGTAAGGGGATTTTTGGAAAGAGGACAGTGAAATGAGCAACAAGTCTGTAGTGAAAGGTGAAGAGAATCTGCCTGATTTTTTGCGCGGTCATATGAATGACAATCGCGGGTCCGAGGAGGTACGCGCCGGTGACATGGTGATTCCTCGTATCGAGCTTGTGCAGTCTTTGTCTGCCTGCCGCAAGAAGAATGACCCGTCTTACATTCCCGGTGCTGAAGAGGGCATGTTGTACAACAACATCACCCGCGAGTTGTACGGTGAATCGGTCAATGTCATTCCGGTATATTTCCGGCTGGAGTACCTGTTGTGGCGTGATCAGAAGTTGGGCGGCGGATTCGGCGGTTCTTTCCCCGATGTACAGTCGGCGTCGGATGCTCTGCGGGACATGGAAAAGCCGGATGAATGGGAGGTGGTGGACACCAACCAGCATTTCGTGCTGTTGGTGAAGGAGGATGGCGAGCTGGAGGAGGCTGTGTTGTCTCTGGCCCGGACCAAGGCCAAGGCATCCCGGAAGTGGAACTCCCTGATTCGTCTCAATGGCGGGCCACGGTTCAGCCGGGTGTACAAGCTCACCGGTGTGCCGGAGCAGAACTCGGCTGGTCAGGATTACTTCAACATCGCGGTCAGCAATGTGGGGTTCGTGACCAAGGAGCAGTTCAAGCGGGCCGAGGCGGTGTATGACCTGATCAAGTCTGGGGCGGTGTCTGTTGACCGGTCGGACGATGGTCAGTTCCACGAGGTTGAGGAAGAAATCTGACTCATAGGGGGCCGAAAGGCCCCCGCAACATAGGGTATAGACATGCAAAAATCTACTGTGATATACGGTCCTCCCGGATGCGGGAAGACTACCACTATCATCGAAATGATGAAAGAGCGCATCAGGGGCGGTGTACACCCATCCAAGATTGGGTTGGTGTCGTTCACCAAATCTGCGGCAAATGAATTGGCATCAAGAGTCGGAGAGAAGGCTGTAAATGCATCATCCCTGCACTCCCTTGCTTTCCGGCAGGCCGGTATCCACCGGAGTCAAGTGGTGGACCGGAGCAAGCTTCAAGAGTTCTCGAAATTGTCCCACATCACCGTTACCGGTGCTGATGTGTATGACGACGAAGACATGGAAGTGGGCGACTACTACATGATGGTTTACAATCGCATGCGGGCTCTGAACATCCGGAATGCCATGGAGGGTTTCGTTGGTGGCAACAAGGAAGGAAATCTAGAGGAGTTCAAATACTTCTGTCGCCAGTATTACAATTGGAAGCGGGCGAATGGGTATGTTGATTTCGAGGACATGCTATCCTTGGCCCTAAAATCCCCACCACCGGATTTCGACTTGCTATTTCTGGACGAGTCGCAGGATTTCACGCCATCGCAATGGGAATTGATTCACTATTGGGTGCCCCACATCAAAGAAATGGTATTGGCTCTGGATGATGACCAAGCTCTATATCAATTCTCTGGTGCTAATCCTCATGGTGGGATGGAGTTTGAGGAAAGGTACAAATCTGAACGGCTGGTGCTGTCGCAATCATACCGGTTGCCCAAAAATGTGCATGAGTTGGCCGTGTCCTTTATCAAGCGAATCAAGAACCGGGTGGACAAGGAATATCGGCCTACCGACAGACCCGGCTCTATCAAACGCTATGGGATGTGGCAGTCCATAAAGGAGATAAACCCCGCCGAGGACACATTGGTACTGTTTCGGAATCACAGTCTTCGGGGTGACATTGAAAAGTTCTTCATGGCACGGCATCTACCGTATATAACTATTGGCGGCAGAGCGGGGCCTTTACAGAATTATAATGCCCGCGCTATCAAGGCTTTCATACAGCTGCAGAACGGCGATTCCATCAGCGAAGCGGCCATGTCGATACTGAAAAACAGTTTAGTAAACCCGAATTTACAGGAATCCCTGAAAAACCCATGGCACAAAGCCCTGAGGATTCCACTGGTGAAATTGGTGTATTACAAGATGTTGCATACTAAATATGGTACCCCAGTGCCGGATACCGCTATACGTCTGTCCACCATCCACAGCGCCAAGGGTGGGGAGGCGGACCGGGTTATACTGCTCAATGGGATGGGGCAGAAGACATATGAAAACATGTCACGAGATCCGGACAATGAAGTCCGGACGTTTTATGTAGGAATCACCCGCGCCAAGCACACACTCGATATTGTGTCCGGCGATAATCCGATAGGTGGACTATGATAGACCAGATTCTCAATTCCGATTTGATATGTGTCGATACCGAGACCACCGGGCTGGAGTGGTACAAAGGCCACAAGGTGTTCGGCATATCGATATCGGCACCTGTCAATGGCAGGGCTGCACTCATTGCCGACCCTTTGCACGAACCAGTGCATTCTGTGTATATCGACGTGCGCAACCACGGCGCGGCCATGTACCGGAAAATAGGGAAAAAGCTGGAATCCGCCAAGTTGGTGGTGAACCACAATATAAAGTTCGATTTACACATGCTGGCGAACGACAACATCTGGATTCCCCCACAGATATGTCAATGCACCATGATTCGTGCGGCGCTGTTGGACGAGCACAGAATCACATATGATTTGGATTCCGTGGCCAGAGACTGCATCAAAATGCGCAAAGACGAGGATTTGTACTCTGAGTTGGCGGAAATGTTCGGGGGGTTGGCAACACGGAATGTGCAGATGAAGAATCTACCGAGAGCGCCCTTCTCGGTTGTGGAGAAGTATGCGAACAAGGATACCGAAGTGGCACTCCGTCTGTGGGCGTGGCAGGAGACGGCCATGGAGCGCGACGGGTTGGCCAAGGTATGGGACTTGGAGCGGCGTCTGTTCCCTGTGGTGTTCGACATGGAGCGCCGAGGGATTCGTGTAGATGTGGCCGAGGCTGAGCGGGTGCAAAACGTCCTGACCAAGCGAATCGACTCGATGCAAAAGGACCTAAACAGGATGGCCGGGTTTGAGGTCAACCCGAACCCGTCGAATTCCCTGCACAAATTAATTGGTCCCAAGCAGGACGAGGATGGAAATTGGTACGCCAAAGACGGCACCCCACTGGAGAAGACAGAAAAGGGAGCACCAAGCATAGGCTCGGATGCTTTGGAAGCCATGAAGATGCCGGAAGCCAAGCTGATATTGAGGTTGCGGAAAATGATAAAAACCCGCGACACTTTCATCGGCGGGCACGTGTTGGGGCACCAAGTGGACGGTGTTGTACACCCCAACATCAACCAGACCAAGGGGGACGGCACAGGAGGCACCGGCACAGGTCGGTTGTCATACACCAACCCGGCATTGCAACAGATACCAGCACGAGATAAAGAAATTGCCCGCATGGTGCGGCCCATATTCCTGCCGGACGAGGGCCAAGGGTGGAGCTATGGGGACTTGGACCAGCACGAACTGCGAATTTTCCACCATTATGTCAACAATCCTGACATCATAAGGACGTACCGGGAGAATCCGGACACAGACGGGCACCAAGCGGTAGCGGATTTGACTGGGCTGCCACGGAATGCGCCCAAAAGCGGCGGTGCGAATGCCAAGCAAATCAACTTGGCGATGGTGTTCAATATGGGGAGCGGTGAGCTTGCGGACAGATTGGGCCTGCCGTACACCATAGAGACGTTTGTGGATAAAAACGGCGTTCCCCACACATACAAGAAAGCGGGGCCGGAGGCACAGGCTATAATCGACCGGTATCACGAGATGGTACCGGGCGTGAAAGAAATGGCCATCAGAGCGTCTGCCGTGGCCAGAGCACGTGGATATGTGAAAACTCTGTTCGGTCGCCACATAAGGTTCCCCGGTGGAATGTTCGTGCACAAAGCGTCTGGGTTGATTTACCAAGGTACAGCGGCGGACCTGAACAAGTACAATCTCATAAACGTGTCGCAGGTCTTGCAGTCCATTTGTCCTGATGCCCGCATCCTGCTGAACATTCACGACGAAATCAGTTTATCTATACCGAGGGATGTCGATTATCGGGCGGTGTTGAAGGAGGTGCAGGCTGTGATACAGAATCGGCCAGAAATCCGGATACCGCTGCGCATAGATTTCTCGGACTTGGCCGACAACTGGTGGGAGGCTACCCAACTATAACTTGACGAGGGTATCAGCCCATGTTATAATATCATCTATAGACGAACAGGAGAGGTGTCATGGTAAATAAGGTCACAGTGGTGGTAGATATGCAGTTCGGGTCTTGCGGCAAGGGGCTTATCGCCGGTTATCTTGCGAAGCGTGAGGCACCGGACACTTTGGTCCATGCGTGGATGCCCAATGCGGGGCACACATTCATTGATTCGGACGGGCGCAAATTCGTCCATTGTATGTTGCCGAACGGAATCGTGTCACCGAAATTCCAGCGCGTGATGATTGGACCCGGAGCGGTGGTGGACATTGACCGCCTAGCAAAGGAGATCGAGGACGCCAAAGATTTGGTGAAGGGCAAGGATCTCATAATCCATGAGAATGCGGTGGTGATGAAGCCTGAGTATATGCAGGCCGAATCCACTACGATGACAAGCATCGGGTCCACGAAAAAGGGTTGTGGGGCGGCGGTAGCGGCCAAGATTCGCCGGGACCCAGCCAAAAAAATTACTTTCGGGCAGATCAGGGACCATCCCAAGTTGAGGGGAATCATGGACCTGCATGTGGTGAACACTGGAACATGGCTCAAAGTTCTCGATTTTGTGGCTCGCAAAGTATTGCTGGAGGGGTCGCAGGGTTTCAGTCTCGGAATCAATAGCGGGTTCTATCCGTATGTGACCAGCCGTGAGTGTTCCGTGGCTCAGATCTTGAGCGACACCCTTATCCCTATCCAGAGTGTGTCCAAGGTGGTGGGGGTGATGCGGGCCTATCCCATTCGGGTGGCGAATCGGTACAACGAGCAGGGCGAGATGGTAGGGTGGTCCGGTCCGGGGTACCCCGACCAAAGGGAGACGACATTCGAGGATATCGGCCAGCCAGTGGAGTTCACCACGGTGACTAAATTGCCACGGCGTATCTTCACATTTTCTCGGATGCAGACCGAGCAGGCGATGTTCCTTTTGCGTCCGGACGAAGTGTTCTTCAACTTCGCCAATTACATGAAGCCCGACGAATTGGCGGAAACGCTTATGTATGTGCAGATGCAGGCCATGAAGTATGATGGTGAAATTCGGTATGTGGGTTTTGGCCCATCGGAAAAGGATGTGCGGAC
>ERZ1669250.336-NODE-336-length-22823-cov-6.110242_pt1 | contig 22823 bp, 26 predicted proteins | sample MGYA00579295_ERZ1669250 | MGnify/ENA primary metagenome ERZ1669250 (study PRJEB41166, sample SAMN08046056) | hot springs metagenome | biome: hot spring; feature: acid hot spring; material: thermophilic sediment; isolation source: thermophilic sediment from acid...
ACTGCCGTCGCAGGATCCAAAGTCCCGCATGCTTGACCGCTACACCACGGGGCTAAAATGCGAATAAAGAATCTTAATGATAGTAATAAATTTTTGCCTATACCTAGAATTTATAAAGGTAATGGGGTAAAGTGCCCATAGTAAGCCCCTTTCTGTTTCAGGCAACATTCGACTAATGCACCCTACCCAACGTTCAAGAGGTCTATCATCACGTTTGTTTGGGCTTGCTCACCCGGGGATGGCCGTTTCAACAGATCCATGGAAACGTCATCCGCAGGGAATCATCCTTTACCATGGCTGTGCCGTTTCTGTGCCATTACCATCTCTCTCGAAATCCTGTTTTGCAACAGGCCGGTTTCCTCCTGAGAGGGGACTTTCCTCATCGAAAACCCTAAAGGTTTTCAACGTCAGTTGCCCTTGGGCTCTTTACCAATAACAAAATAAATTACTATAAATTAAATTTTTCTTTTTACAATTAGGTAAAGGCCTTCTTGCCTCTCTACAATTACTCTATCATTTTTTTTAATTTTTTCATTAGATCTGGCTGACCATAGCTCATTTTTAATTTTGATCACTCCGTCCTTACCAGGTAAAATATCCATCATTGCGACTCCAATCTTTTCTTCATATGTAAATGGTTTATTTTCCATGATGATTAAAATTTCAAACCCTTTAATCATAATAATTAAGACTTCAACAGCAATACCTATAATTGAAACATATATAAGAAATTTTGAATTCAGTAGAACTCCACCAACTATCAAAAAAATGTTTAATACAGTTAATAATGCAACGATTATAATGCTTCCTGGACTCCACCTGAGTGGTGAAAAAAAGCTTGCATTTTTATCAATTTTATCCATATAAATACACCTTACTTTTTAATTTCCTCGAAAAGATTGTTAAATTTTAAATCATTTTTCTGAACATAAATTATTGCAAGAATCGAATAAACTTCACGAAGGGTATTGATATCCATATCTTTGTTATATTCAAGTATTTTATCGAATGCATATTTGTTAATTTTATAAAAATATTCATCAAATCTTTTATCATCTATTATTTTAAAACCGATTTTTTCCAAAATGCCATGAACGAGGTATTCCTTTTTTTCTTTTAAGTCTTTTAAGTATTCATTTTTGAAAAATGAATCTGTTGAAATAATAAAATTCTTTGCTGTTCTTTCGTACAATGCAGTATAACCCTTTTTTCTTTTTTCCTTTTTTGTTGTTAAGACTAAACCGGCATATTCAAGCTTTTTTATGTGCCTATAAATGGTTGAATTATCTTTGCCAAGTAAGAATGATAGATCCTCAATGCTCATACTTTTTAATTTCAATGCCTGAAGTATTGCACTCCTTGTTTCTTCCATTACTATTTTAATTACCCTCGGATCATCAATTAACTCAATATCCTTCATAGTTTTCTATACTAATAATAAAACTAATTAAATTTTCCTATTGAATAAAGATAACAAATTTTTATCTCTCAAATAGAAAACTTAATATACCATTTTTTTAATATCAAAACTGGTGATAAATAAATGGATGAAAAATTCAATGAGCTATCCGAAATTCTTATCCAATTAGGTTTACCAAAGAATGTTGCAAAGACGCTTGCGTATTTAAAATACCATGATGAGACCATGGCAGTGGACATAGAATTTAATGCAGGATTAAGGCAACCTGAGGTTTCAGTTGCAATTCAATACCTGCTGAAAAAAGGATGGATAAAGAGAAAAAATGTCAAAAAAGAAGGCAAAGGAAGACCTGTTAGGTTATACAGGCTTGCTAAGCCTTTTGAAGAAATAATTAAAGAAATTGAAAGTGAAAAGAAGGATAATATTTCAAAGATTGAAATGCTAGTTGATAAACTCAAGCAATTTTACTAATCCTTTTCACTTTTCCATTTTTTTGACCTATTATTAAAATATCTGCAAGATTTTCAAAAATTCCTGTTTCAATCACTCCAGGAATATTTTTTAAGTTCCGTCCGCTCATTAAAGGCTCTTCTGATGAACTCAAATCAATATCTAATATAAAATTTCCATTGTCCGTGATGAATGGTTCATTTTCCAAAGTTCTTAGTTTTGCTTTATATCCCAGATCTTCTATTCTTTTTTTTGTTGCTTTCCATGAGAATTGAAGTATTTCAACGGGTACATTTATTTCAAAGACATTGTTTTTAATCTTTGTTTCATCCACTATTATTATCACTTTTTTTGAATTATATGCAACAATTTTTTCTCTGGTTAATGCCCCACCACCGCCTTTAATGAGAATCAAATTATAATTTGCAGCATCTGCACCATCTATGTAAAGATCTACTCTGTCATCAAGATCAACAACCTTAAAATTATTTTTTTCTAGGATATTTTTTGTTTTATTTGAGCTTGAAACACATACAATATTTGGAAACTCTTTCTTCCTTTTTATTAATTCTTCAATAAATATTTCAACTGTGCTTCCTGTGCCAACACCTAAAACTATACCATCCTTCAAAAATGACAAGGAATCGAGTGCAGCATTCCTTTTCATCTCATCAGTATTCATAAAACTTTAATAGCATCCGATTTAAAAATGTTTTTTATAAACATTCCAGTAAATGTTATATATTTCTCTGCTATTTATTGTCAAAGAGGTAAACGATTATGGAACAGAGTTACTCATTCATTGAAGATATGATGGAAGAATTAAACCTTCTAGAGAGGCATATAAAAATTCTTAAATTATTGAATAAGGAAGGTCCTATAGGCATAATGAGAATTTCACAAATAACTGATATTCCTCAGCACAGGGTAAGGTATTCATTGAGAATTCTTGAGACTGAAAGAATGATTTTGGCCACTCCTGAGGGTGCAAAAGTCATTGGTAACATAGATGACTTCATAAAAAAGATGAAAAATGGTATCGAAGAAGTGGAAAAAAAGATTAATACGCTGAAAGATGAATTAAATAGCTTTTAGGACTTTTGTATCTTCTCTTGATGCACCCAACGATATTATAGCAACTTTAGCGCCTGTGTTTCTCTCTATGAAAGATATGTAATTTTTCATATTTTTAGGAATATCCTTCTTAATGTCATCCTTGGTAAAGTCCCAGCCATCAAAAGTTTTGTAAATGGGTTTCAGTTTTGCAACCGTTTCAGGATCTGATGGTACATTCCTGATTATTTTACCTTTGTATTCATATGCATATGCTACTTTTATTTCGCTGAATCCTGAAAGTATGTCTATTTTGCTGATAGCTATGTATTTTACACCAGAAAGCTTTACCGAATATTTAACAAGGGTAAGATCAAGCCAACCAATTCTCCTTGGTCTACCTGTTGTTGTTCCATATTCATTCCCTTTTTTCAATATATTCTCGCCTATCTCATTTTTTAGTTCTGTTGGAAATGGTCCTTCACCAACTTTTGTTGTATATGCTTTCATTATTCCAAGAACATTTGAAATATATCTGGGTGGTATTCCAAGACCTGTAATGGCTCCACCTATAAATGTATTTGAACTCGTAACGTAAGGATACATACCAAAATCTACATCAAGATGTGTGCCCTGAGCTCCTTCAAAAAGCACAGATTTTCCCTTATCTATAGCGCTAATCAAAAATGATGATGTATCAATTATGTTCTTTTTGAACATCTCCCCTATTTCGCTGTATTTTTTACTCAATTCCTTTGCATCATAATCTTTTTCAAGCAGGTGTTCCCTCATCTTTATTGCTATTTTTATTTTTTTCTCGAGTTTCTCTTTATCGAGAAGATCTCCCATCCTGATACCTATTCTTGCATATTTATCCTCATATGCGGGACCAATGCCTTTACCCGTTGTTCCTACCTTTTTTTCTGATTTAAGATTCTCCTCTATAATATCTAGATCTAGGTGATAGGGCATAACCACGTGAGCCCTTTCTGAAATTCTAATCTTTTTCAAAGGTGAAAAGTCCCTGACCATTTCTAACTCATTCTTGAGCTGAATAGGATCAATGACCATCCCATTGCCTAAAACACAAATGGCTCCCTGTATGATGCCACTTGGTATAAGATGGAACTTGTATGTATCCTCTGAAACTCTCACCGTGTGACCTGCATTTGATCCTCCCTGGTACCTCGCAACAATGTCATACTTTGAAGATAAAAAATCAACAATTTTTCCTTTACCCTCATCACCAAATTGCAACCCAATAACGGCTAAAGTTCTTACCAAACTGAACACCGTTAACACCTTATTGATTCTTCTTTATTAAACTTTATTGAACATTTATGGTATTTTGGTAACAAAGTTTAAATAGTACATTATTTATTATTTGTCTGACAAAAAGCATATAAAAAAACTATAAAATATGACGAAGGTGAGAAAAATATGGTAAATGGGTCTGTGTTAAGATTTATGGCTACATATGTGGAAGAGAAGAAGGGAATTTCTGGAAAGGAAGAGTTTCAGAAAAAAGTCAATGAAAGAAATGTCATCATACCAAAAGTAGATGCAATAGATCCTGATGACGAATTTTCCAACGGGTATTTTGAAAGGGTTTTCGATGCTACAGCAAAAGTTCTCAATGATGATAAATTACTTAGCCAGTTTGGTTTCAATTACGGCAAAAGATTCTCAAGTCCTTCGATGAGAATTTTTTCTGCACTTGAAAAAAACCAGAAAATAGTTGATTTGGTGTGCGAAGATTTAAAAAGATACATACCAACTTTTTCCGTTAACTGTGAATCTTTGAGCGATAAAAAATTCGTAATAAGGATAGGAAATATAAAAAGCAAGGAACAATCTCTGTTTGTTTCAGGGTATTTGGATGCTCTTTTCCAGAAAGTCCAGAAAAAGATCGTGAAAAGCGAAGAAAACCAGGGAGAACAAAAGAAAATCGTCCTTAAATTCCTCTAATCTTCCACATTTATCGTTTTGTATGAAATTCTTTTATTAATAATAGCATCTTCCACGGCCTTTTCTGAATTTGATTTTCTGCTTTTTCCAGTTTTTATTTCTAAAAATACTATTTCATCAACATATTCCTTTTCTCTCAATCCAGAAAATACAATTAAATCTATTGGCGAACCAATAAACTTTGCGTCTCTAGGATCATAAGGAAAATTTGGGAAATATGGAAATAGCTGTTCGGATACCTTACCCTTGAGAACGTCCTGTGACCTTTTTATAGTATCCGCTTTAATCTTTTCGGTAAAATCCATCTTCCATTGCTCAAATTTTGTTGAATATTCATTTTTTATTGATTCTTCTAAGGAACTTTTAATGTTGTTCCTTTCAGATTCAAGGGTGGATTGAACCCATTGCTTAAATATATCTCTTGATTTATTATCTATCAATTTTTCCATTCTAAGTTTTAAAATTAAATAAAATATAATAAGAATAATTACTAGCAAACCTAGAATAGCACTTGTTATTATATAAAAGTCCATGGCATAATTAATGTTTAAGCCTTAAAAAATTTTTTCTTTAATCACCAATAGCATTTTTGTAAATTTTTTTAAAATTTTCATTTGATATACTCTTGAATTTTTTTATTTCTTCTTCTTTTGCAATGAGGAAAAGCTCGTGAAATATCGTGTCTGAATAAATGAGTGTTAAAAGACTTTTTCTATCCTTGCCATTGCCTACAATTACAGTAAGCTGATTGCTTGGAATTGCCAGGCTAATCTCTACATTTTCATTTGATTTTCCTATGTATACAATTCTAATGCTGTATTTTTTGCCATGGTCAAATTTTCTAACATCTATAAAATCAACTTTGGAAGGTTCAATGCTATAGTCGTTAAAAATTCTATGAAATTTACATGGCTCATTTTTTTTACAATATGAACAGTGTTCCTTCCAAAATGTTTCTACTTTGATTTTCCCCGTACCTTGTGTCTCCATTAGAATTAATAAAGATATCTATCATATAAATTTTATTACAATTTATTAAGATACCTAAAAATTTTCTCCTTATACGGAAAGAAATGAATGTGCGTATATGATGCAAATGCATTTTTATCATAAAAGCCATCTTTACCATTAATGCCTTTTCCTTTTTTAACGTCAAGTGCAAATGGACCATTACTTTGTACGGAACTATAATGAAATTCATGCCCTTTTATAATCTCACCCTTTTTAAAAGCAAAATAATCCTTATTTGCAATAAGTTCAGTATAACCCAATGTTAATCCAGATTTTTCATTGACAATGCCTTTAAATAAACCTGTCATTTTATAATTTAAATTTCCATCGGTTATCTTTTCCATTAAATACATCAGACCACCGCATTCACCGTATATAATTTTATTGTTATGAAAACTTTCTATAATGGACTCTTTTGTTCTATTTGATATTTCAAGCTCTTCTTTATATAGTTCAGGATAGCCTCCACCGATATATATAAAATCTCCATTCTCAAATGAATCATTATTTAAAGGAGAGAAAAATTTTACGTTTCCTATCTTTGAAAGAAAGTTAAGATTATATTGATAATAAAAATTGAATGCTTTGTCCATAGCAATAAAAACATTTTTTTTCAGAAAAGGAAAATATTCATCGTACCTGCACTCCAATTTAGGAAGATTTTCAATAAATTCAAAATTAATAAACTTTTGGATTTTTTTTATTTTATTTTTCAAATCATTATTTTCCATGAACGTTTTCAAACCTAGGTGTCTCTCATCTATAACAATATCTTTGTCGTACGGAATTCTACCATAAATTTTCACGTTATGCTTCAAAAATTCCTTTTCAACCATTGCAATGTGCTTTTCACCATGATAATTATTTAATATCACACCCAAAGTAAGTGAATTTTTCAATCCCTTAAAAATATAATAGGCGTTTTCAGCCAATTTAGAAACATCAATCACAATAAGGTGAGGAATTCCAAGTTTTTTAAAATAATAGTAAGTGCTGTTATCAAAGTTCAAGCCTGAATCATGTAGACCCATAACACCCTCAAAAATGGCATAATCAAATTTCTTTGATGCATTGCAAAGTAATTTTTTATAGTTTTTTCCCTCGAGATAACGATCAATATTTTCAGCATATCCTGTGATATATCTCGCAAGACCTGTGTCTATAAAATCTGGGCCTATTTTGAAAACCGATGAATTTTTTAAATAGTTAGCAATTGCAAGAGTTACTGTTGTTTTTCCTGAGCCCGTAAAAGGTGCACTAATCCCAAGAACTTTCATAGAATAAGATAGACAAAAATTAAGATAAATCTTACTGAAAAATTTAAATTATCTTATTTTCAAAAATTATTAATTCGTTGAAATTTTCTAATTTTATTTTAGTAATACCTCCATTGTCGAATTTTAAATTCCTGTATTCTTTAATTGGTAATTTTTTAATTTTGCATAACAAAATCCTTCCAATATCGTTATGGGTAATTATTGCAATTTTCTTCAAATTTTCATTTACCATTGTAAATTTAATTTCATTCCAGAATTCCATTATCCTGTTTTCTGCATTTTCTAGATCTTCTGAATTCTTAGGCCTAAATGATTCTGGATCGTCAATATATTTCTTATATAATTCTCCATATTTTTCTAAAATTTTATTTTTCTCCATTCCTTCCCATTCTCCGTAATCTAATTCCATAAGCCTTTGATCAATTATTAAATTTGTTCCAATTTTCTTTTGAATGATTCTTGCAAAATCTTTTGCTCTTTTTAGGGGACTTGAATAAATTCTCTCTATATGTTCATTATACAAGAACTCAGATATCCTTTCTCCTTGCGATATCCCTTTTTCTGTCAATTCTACATCAGTAATTCCTGAGAAGCTATTGGTAATGTTAGACACTGTTTCACCATGCCTAATAAGGTAAATTATTCTATCGTTTTTATTATCCGTTAAAGATTTGGAAATTTTTTTAAATTCCTCTTCGCTGATGTCATCCCTTACATAATTTTTATTCATCATCCACGGCATTCTGACATTTTGAAGACCCTCTATACCAATATAATCTATTTTTTCTATTGAGGATTTAGAATAGAAGAATGTCGCTTTCTTCAAATTTTTTACACCTAAATTTTTAAAATATGTATAATATGTTCTCATAGTATTTCCTGTATGTGTTTCACCTGAAATAAGTAAAACATTTTCAAGGAGCTCTTCAGGAAATTCTATTTTCAATAGCAGATCATCAAATCTCCTTCCATCTATCCATGTATATTTTCTATCAATTACAACCAAAGGTATGTGCCCAAAAAATCCAGAAATTAGAGAACCCATTATGGCTCCACCCCGTCCTATACCGATAATTAATGTGGGTTTAAAACCTTCCCTTGCCATCTCGTTAAAAATTTTTTCTGAGGCTTTTTCAACATCCTTCCAATTTAATTTTTTATTTTTTTTAAAATAATCTAATATGTAAAATATTGTAGATAGACTGCCTATTACTGTAAGTATAAGTATAATAATTGTCAATATGTCCATGAAAATTAATTATTAATCAAATATAAAATATTTTCCATTAAATGTTATTTTTTGTTTTAAATTTATTATATATAAAAAAATAAAAAAATATTTTTATGTTTGCATTTCCATGCAAGTTATATGAAATCTTTAAAAATTAAGGACTTTTATAAGCTATCTTTTTTAAGCGATATAAACGTTTATGAAAACAAGGTTTTCTTTGTCGTTGCAAAACCAATAAAAAAGAAAAATGATTATGAATCAAAAATCTATTACTATGATAAAAAAATTGTTGAATTCACTTCAGGTCCAAAGGATACTTCCCCTAGAGTTTCTCCAGATGGAAAATATCTTGCTTTCATAGGAAAAAGAAAGGAAAAGAAAATGCAGCTTATGCTAATGCCTATTGATGGTGGCGAAGCAAAGATCATACTTGAGAGAGAAGATATAAGTCAAATAAAGTGGGCGAATGATAGCAAACACATTTACTTTATATCAAATGAAACAGATAAATCAAAGGATGATGTAAAAATAATTAATTCATATCCTTTTTATTTCAACAGTAAGGGTTTTATATACAATAAAAGACCAACACTTTTCATTTCTGGTCTAAAAGGAAAGGAAAAAAAATTAACTGAAGCGCCATATAATGTGCAAGGCTATGATGTATCTATAAACAACGAAATAGCTCTCACGATGAATGTTGATGGTCAGGATGTTTACTGGAATAATCTTTATTTCCTTAGAAATGGTAAAATTGAAAAATATCCTTTGGATGGATCATTTTCCGAGCCAGAATTTTCAAAGGATGGTAAATTTTTAGGATTCACATATTCGGACAATAAAAAAAGCGTGTTTCAGCATAGGAAACTTTACCTTTTTTCAATTCAAGATTCATCAATGGAATGTATTACCTGTAAAATTGATAGATCTATTGGAAATTCAATAAATTCAGATTCAAGATTAGGCATGGGAAAATCGGTCATGTTTACTAAAGATGGCATTTATTTTTCTGTCACAGACCATGGTTATTCTGTTCTTTATTATTATGATCTAAAATCAAAGATGATTTCTAAGATTCTCGATAACAAGGAAAGCATAGATACATTTTATGTCTATAATCAAAAAATTTATTATATTTCTCAAAAAATCAATTTTCCTCAGGAGTTGTATGTGTTTGATAAAAAAATAATGAAAATAACAAACTTTAACAATTATTTTAATGGACTTCCAGAAGCTAGAAATTTTTCATTTGTGGCTAGCGATAACGAAAATGTTGAAGGTTGGTTTCTTTCTTACAACAAAGGAAAATTGCCAACAATTCTAGAGATACACGGTGGACCAAAGACTTCTTATGGTTATGCATTCATTTTTGAAATGCATCTTCTAGCATCATCTGGTTATAACGTTCTATTTTTAAATCCAAGGGGAAGCGATGGATATGCTGATGATTTCTCTTTAAAAATCAAGGAGCACTATGGTGAGAGGGATTATCTTGATATAATGGAGGGTCTGGATTTTGCAATCAAGAATTTTTCTATAGATAATGAAAGGTTAGGTGTAACAGGCGGCTCCTATGGAGGTTTCATGACAAACTGGATCATTGGACATACGGATAGGTTTAAAGCAGCTGTGACCCAAAGATCCATTAGCAACCAGATTTCATTTTTTGGAACATCAGATATAGGTCCTGGTTTTAATTCTGATCAAATAGGTGGAACTCCATTTGAAAATATAGATAATTATTGGGAGAAAAGTCCTTTGAAGCATATGAAGAATGCAAAAACACCATTGTTAATCATTCATTCTGATGAGGATTACCGTTGTCCCATTGAACAGGCTTACCAGCTTTACACCTCCTTGAAATACTTTAAGAAACAGGTTCAAATGGCCATATTTCCTGGTGAAAACCATGAATTATCCAGATCTGGCAAACCTGAACACAGGATAAAAAGGCTTGAACTTATAAAAACATGGTTTGATTCACATATGCTTGATAAAAAATAATACAAGAGTTTTAAATATTTAATCAGTTTTAATGCGCTTGATGACAGTAACAAAAAAAGAGATCAGGAAGCATAAGAGAAAAATTTACTTTTCAGTACTTAGATTTTTAATGATAATTAGAAAGGTAAATAGATATGCAAAGGAAGGAAAAAAGGATAAGATAATAGAACTTGCGAAGGAGAATGTATCTCTATTTTATAGGCTGGGGCCAACATTCATAAAATTTGGCCAGATTCTTTCATCAAGAGGGGATATGTTCCCACAAGAGTACATAGACATAATGGCAGAACTTCAGGATATTGTTCCTCCCGCACCATTCAATGAAATTAAGGCAGAAATAGAAAGCGAATATGGAAAACCAATAAACCAAGTATTTGAGTACTTCGAAGAGAATCCAATCTTCTCAGCAAGCCTTGGGCAAGTACATCTTGCAAAATTGAACAAAAAAACAATAGTTGTTAAGGTTTTAAGGCCTGGCATAAGGAAAAGGGTAGAACTTGACTTGAGCGCATTGAAAAGCATGAGCTTTACTTTTAAACTCTTAATGGGAGAAGATTTTTTATTTATGGCTGAAAAAGTTATCACCACTTTTGAAAGAAGCGTATACGATGAAATGAATTATAAAAAGGAGGCAAACAACCTTCTTGAAATTTCAGAAAATCTTTTTTCTAGGGAAAAGGATCTCAAGATTCCGGGCATTTATATGGATCTCGTAAAGGAAAAGGTTCTGCCTATGGAATATATCCCGGGTACAAAGATTACTGATGTTGAAAAAATAAGAGCAAAGGGTTTTGATACAAAAGCACTTGCAAGGCGTGTCGTTGAAGTTTTCACTACAATGGTAATAAGGGATAATGTTTTTCATGCTGACCCTCATCCGGGAAATATTTACGTTGATGATAATGGATCATTGATTATTTACGATTTCGGAATGGTAGGTAGGCTGGACAGGAAAACTAGAAGGAACCTTTTTATGCTTTACAACGCATTAATTTCTAAAGATCCGGACAGGATCATTGAAGGAATGATCAAGCTTGATGCACTTGACCCATATGCAGATAGATATGTAATAAAGAAGGGCATAGCACTTGCATTAAGATCATTGGAAGGGGAAAAGATAAGTGAATATGAGGTAAGGGAACTTGTTAATTTTGCAAACAAGATATTTTACGAATTTCCATTCAGGCTTCCAGACAACCTTGCACTATTTATAAGAATGTATGTGCTAATGGAAGGGGTAGCACTGACACTAGATCCGGAATTCAATATGCTCAAAGTTGTTGGGGACATGCTCGATTCACCAGAAATGAGGAAGGAACTCATAATGAACACAGTTTATGATGAGTGGGATTCGGTTGTAAATAATTACAGAACGTTCATGCGCTTAATTCCAAAACTTGACGATTACATAGATATGCAAGCTGGGAACATTAAAAGAAACAACAAAAATGGATATGTATATTTAATCCCAGGAACACTTATAATAGCTAGCGCAATCCTTTCTTTCACTTACCCAATATATTCACTTTTGGGTTTTATTACATCCGGATTGCTCTTTATTTATTTTTATTTAAAAAATAGATAAAAAAAATTTATTCCACCTTTATTTTTGTTGCCTGTAGAACAGGTACTGTTATCGTCAGAACACCGTTTTCATATTTAGAAACTGCCTTATCTTCTTCAACGCTCACTGGAAGAAGAATTCTTTTGTAAAATCTTTCTGGTCTCTGCCTTACGTGGACAAGGGATTTTTCTCCATAATCAAGTTTCCTGTTCGCCTGTATTTTCAAATAGGCTGAGCTTATTTCAACGTTTATGTCATCTTTCTTGAGACCAGGTATATCAAGCGTAATAATTAGATTTCCATTGTTCTCAACTATGTCAATTGGTGGCATAATTGATTCAAAAAAGCCTTTTTTCCTCTCTGCTGCCATTTTTTCAAAGTCATTTTTTAAATCTTCAGCAAAGAACTTCCACCATGTTTCCACCATTCATAATCACCGGGGTCAATTAAGACATATCTATTATTTAAGTATTTTGTATTTGTAAAGATAAATTCCTTATTGAATATTCAAAATTAATAAACTTTTGAACAAAAAAATCATTTGATTTAATTCACCATAAAGATTTTCATTAATTTATTTATTATATAACAAAAGAATCGCGGTCTTTAAAATTTCAAACAGTTTTTTCAAATTTTTTAATATTATTTATTCTCATTACATTTTGATGTTGCCTTATTTTCATTTAAAATTTTTAAGATTAAAAAAATAAAATATTTGGAAGATTTTTTTCTTCAACATTTAAAATTGATCTTGGAAACTTTTAAAATGTGGAATAAATTTAAGCATTCAAATGTTAAAACTAAAGCTTTCTCTCGGTTCAGCAATTTCATTAAACCTTATTAAAGGAAAATTACAAATACCATTTACAACAATCTACGCAATGCTTGGTGATAGATGCATTTCTAATTGTTCATTTTGTACGCAATCAAGAGAAGCGATGATGACGAAAAAATTATCACGCATTACATGGTATGAATTTTCCCTGGACACTATCATAAATGCAATAAAAGGAAAGAATTATCCCAGAATTTGTTTCCAAACTCTTGATTATGAAAATGTAATTGATGATCTGAAAAATATTTTGCCAAAATTTAATGAATTAAACATACCTATTTCTGTTTCAATAGCACCTCCTCTCAATGGTAAACTTGAGGAAATTTCTCCATTTATAGATACTGTAAGCATAGCACTTGATGGTGCAAGTAAAGAAATTTTTGAAAAGGTAAAAGGCTGGCAAAGGGGAAATAGATTTGAATGGGAAAATCATTGGAAAAATTTAATTCTTGCAAAAAAATATTTCAAAAATGTTAATACACATATCATTGTTGGAATGGGGGAAAAGGATTTCGACCTTATATCTGTCATGTTAAAGTTAAAAAATGAAGGTATTCAAACAGCACTTTTTGCATATACACCAGTCATGGGTATAGGAGTTCCTCCCTCTTTGGAAAGGTACAGAAAAATACAGCTTTCAAGATGTTTAATTTATGAATACGAAGCAAGCATAAATGATTTCATATTCAACGAAAATGGTGATCTAGAAAAAATAAAAAGTAAATATCTTGACCAAGTAATAAAAGATGCTAGGTGTTTTATGACATCAGGATGTCCTGGGTGTAACAGACCATTTTATAATGAGGAACCTAGAAAGATTTACAATTATCCATTCCTACCTGATAAAGGTGAAGTGTTAAAAATTAATGAAACATTAGCAAAAATAAAATAAGTGTAAGCAATATTTCCTTCGATGAATGTTTCAATATATCAGCCCGGACAAAATTTAGGTCTTGAAGGAAATTTGAGAAGAATGGTATCTTTTATTGAGGAAAACAAATCCAATTTGTATGTGTTTCCAGAACTTTATCTTACAGGTTATCTTTTAAGGGATAATTTATATAACCAGGGATTGGATAGAAATGATGAAATTTTCAAAAATTTAAAAGAGAGAATGAAGGATAAGAAATCAACTTTAATTTTTGGTTTTCCTGAAAAAGAAAATGGTTTTCTTTATAATTCCGCCATGGTAATAGATGAAAAAGGCGAAGTACATGTATATAGAAAAATGCAGCTTCCAAATTTTGGTCCTTTCGAAGAATTGATATATTTTAAACCTGGAGAGGAAACTCTTGTTGTTCCAACATCCCATGGAAATATAGGAGTTGAAATATGTTATGATATATTTTTCCCTTTTATAACTGAGGATCTTGCAATGAAAGGAAGCAAATATGTTGTCAATATTTCCGCTAGTCCAGTTACTTCAAGGGCTCTTTTTGAAATGTTAATACCCGCAAGAGCGGTAGAAAATACGGTATTTTTCATTTATAACAACTGGGGAGGCGTACAAAGAAACATTGTTTTTTGGGGTGGTTCTACAATAGTTTCACCCAGAGGCTTAATAATCAAAAAAGGCCAGTACCTTAAGGAAGAAAAAATAAGTGAGGAATTAGATGAAAATGAAATAAAGCTTGCCAGGTATCTTAGACCTGTTTTAAGGGATTTAAAAAAATAAAAAAAATTATTTTTTAGATTTTACAAGAATTTTTACTTTGTATTCTCCATTATTTTCTTCAATGCCAAGGAGTTCATTTCCGGTTCTTTCACACCATGCTTTTGAATCTGCCTTTATTCCTGGATCTGTGGCAAGAAGTTCTATAGTGTCACCGTTATTTGCTCTTTTATATGCTTTAACAAGATCTGTAATAGGTCCTGGACAGGCTGAACCCCTACTATCAACATTAATCACAGCCATAAAAACACCTCATATGAATATTACCTGTCCTCCCGAGGACATTTGCATAAATGATGCAGCACCGATAATATCATCGACAATTTGATCGAAATCCTGCAGAGATTTTAGTTTCAATGCTTCAGACATTAGAGAGCATGCATATATCTTAACATCACCAATCTCTTTAGCACTCTTTAACATATCATACCATGAAGGGGCCTTCATATCCTGCAAACCTTTCATAAGCATCGGTGCTACATCTTCAAATTCCTTTGAAATCCTGTTAGCATTTTTAGGTCCATCTTTTTTGAATACTGTCATTGCCCAACCTGTTACAAAAATTCTAACCGGCACTCCCATGTTTGCTGCGGTTTGCGTCAATACACCAAGTGGAATCAATTTGTCTGCTGTTCCTGAAAACATTATTATGTTTAAACTACCATTTTCCATTTTTTATCACCATTACGACATTGAAATTAGGTATAATAATTTTTCCGAATAGTGTCATTGTATGTTTAAATATAGTAAATAAGTTACGAAAAATGTAAATTTTAATAAATAAAATGTAAGAATGAAAATTATGATTAAAAAAATTAAATTCACTTAAAATCTTAAAATTAAAAATGAAAAAATAAATACCAATGAATGCATTTATGGTTGAGGAATGATAAAATGAGTGATAAATTTGATGTAATAGTTGTAGGTGGTGGCCCTGCTGGCCTAGCTGCAGCTTTAGTAACTGCCAGGGCAGGTTTATCAACACTTGTTCTTGAAAGAGGTGAATACAGTGGTTCAAAAAATGTTTTTGGTGGAGTTATTTACACAAACTCCCTAAGGAAATTGTTACCTGATTTCTGGAAAGAAGCACCCATTGAAAGACCTATTACTAGAAGAAGGATTACCTTTATGACGGATAAATCATTCTTTTCAATGGATTATAAAAATTACGATTTTAGGGGAGAATTCTACAATGGATTTTCAGTTTTTAGATCAAAATTTGACGAATGGTTTTCAAAAAAAGTTGAAGAGGCCGGAGCACTTGTTGCAACTGGTGTGAAGGTGGATTCACTTTTACACAAAGATGGTATGGTTAATGGTGTAACCTCAGGTCAGGATGAAATGGAAGGTGATGCGGTGATCCTTGCTGATGGTTCTGTATCACTTCTCGCTCAGGCAGAGGGTTTAAAGCAGAGACCAGATCCTAATAACTTCGGTATCGGTATGAAGGAGGTATTTACGCTCTCAGAGGAAGATGTAAATAAGAGATTCGGTATAACAAGTAAAGATGGTCTTGAAGAGCTTATTTTGGGATACCCAACCAAATATCTAAGGGGTGGCGGTTTTATTTATACGTTTAAAGATTCTATTTCCATTGGTGTAATAGTTTCACTCGAGGCATTAAGAAAGAGCGAATATTATGCCGTTGACTTCTTGGAAGATTTAAAAGAGCATCCAATGATTCAGGATCTCATAGATGGGGCACAGATAAAGGAATACTCTGCACATGCTATACCTGAAGGTGGTTACCGGATGATTCCAAAACTTTACAAAGATGGTGTTATGGTTGTCGGTGACGCTGCAGGTCTTGTGAGTTCTTCAGGAATATATCTTAACGGTGTTGATATTGCTGTTCAATCAGGAATACTCGCTGGTGAAACTGTAATAGAAGCAAAAAAGATAAATGATTTCTCATCAAAAACATTATCGTTGTATGAGAAAAAGATGGAACAGACTGTACTTTCAGAATTCAGGAATTTCAGGGATGCGCCATATTTCCTTGAAAATCCAAGGATGTACAGCGAATATCCAAAAATTGTAACTGATTTAATGGAAAAAATAATAAAATCTGATGGTGAACCAAAACAAAAACTCATGAATCTTTTAAAGAGTGAAACTAGTCAATGGGATTTGATAAGAGATGCATTGAAGGGGGTGAAAGCACTATGAAATTGAGCATAGATGATAGATTGGCCCTTATCAAGTACAAGGTCGATAGCAAACCTCATATTGTTCTGAAAAATGACAGTGTTTGTGATTCATGCCAAGGTAAGTATTGCGTACATGTTTGCCCTGCATCCTGCTACAAAATTGAGAATAACAAGATAGTTTTCCACTATGAGGATTGTGTTGAATGTGGTTCTTGTCTTATTTCATGCGATAAAGAAAACATTGACTGGAACTATCCCAGAGGTACATTTGGCGTAAATTTTAGATGGGGTTAATCTTAAACTTTTTCTTTATTTATTTCGTAAAAAATATGGTTAATTTCATTTAAAATTATTTTTTCAAGTGCAAGTTTGCATGCATTAGGTGAACCTGGCAAAAGAAATACAATCTTATTTTCATATATACCTGCAAGTGCTCTTGACAATATTGCACTTGTTCCAATATCATTGTAACTTAATAACCTGAAAATTTCTCCAAATCCAGGAAGTATTTTTAAATAGGGCATAAGCGCCTCGGGTGTCTGATCAAGTTTGCTCACGCCAGTACCACCGTTGAAAATAAGTACATCAGATTTTGTAATTGAATTAAAAAAAGCTCTTCTGATTTGCGCTATGTCATCCTTTACTATTTCATATTGTGTCACTTTGTAGTTTTGTTTCTCTATTAAATCTATTATGGCCTTTCCTGATTCATCATTTTCCTTTGTTCTTGTTGTACTTACTGTGATAACAGAAAAAGTCAAATTATAACTGTGAGCCTTGTGCTCTTCCATATCACCAGTTCTCCTTCAATTTTTTATATGTTTCTTCAAGTGATTCACCCAAAACCTTTACATCTGCAGTAACTGGCATAAAGTTTGTGTCACCACACCACCTAGGAACAATATGCACATGAATATGATCTTTAACGCCAGCACCCGCGACCATACCAAGATTTATACCAATGTTAAAACCTTCAGGTTTCATAGTTTTTTCAAGCACATCTATGCTTTTTTTTATTAATTCTCCTATTGATACATATTCATCAGATGTAAGATTTTTAAAATCACCTACATGTCTTATCGGAGCTACCATAAGATGTCCTGGGTTGTATGGGTAAATGTTCATCATTACCATGGCATGATTATTTTTAGCAAGAACAAAACTTTTCTCAGGTTCATCGAGTGCATTGCAGAATATACAGGATTCACTTTTCTTTGGCGTTTCAATATACCTGATTCTCCAAGGAGCCCACAAATTTTCCATAAAAAGAATAATGCCAGATTGTTAATAAATTTTAGTAAAATGATTCAGTTGTTCCTTTCCTTGCAATTTCTTCAAGTCTTTTTATTCTTTCACTTGTTGGTGGATGGGTTGAAAAAAGGTTCATTATGGATCCTCCCCTGAATGGATTAACAATGAAAAGGCTCGATGTAGAGGGATTACCATTTCTTAAAGGTCTTCTTGATACACTGTCCTCTATTTTTCTTAATGCATTTGCAAGTGAAAGTGGTTTTCCCGTTATTTTTGCACTTTGCATATCTGCCTTAAATTCCCTTTGCCTTGATATTGCCAGCTGAAGTAAAAATGCACCAAATGCTGCAAGGCCCAAAACAATGATTGCAATAATACCATTATTATTTCTTCCATTTCCCTGAGAAAACATTGCGTCAAACATGGACATTCTTGCAGCAAAAGATAAAGCACCTACAATAGTTGCTGCAACAGTCATAACAAGTATGTCCTTATCTTTTATATGGCCCATTTCATGGCCAATTACAGCCTCTATTTCATTGTCATTGAGAATGTTAAGTAATCCTGTTGTGACAGCAACTACAGCATTTCTTTTATTTCTTCCTGTGGCAAAGGCATTAGGCACTTGCATATCAATAAGAGCAATTTTTGGCATTGGAAGTTTTGCCTTCTGTGCTACGTCTTTAACTATATTGAATATTCTTGGATTTTCATTCTCATTTATGATTTTAGCATGGTAGGACCATAAAACTAGTTTTGCACTGAAGAAATAGCTGAATAGGTTAATGACAAGCGCAAATATTAAAAATATGAGCATTGAACTAATTGTATCCCCGTATATATACCCGATAAGGTATCCTACCAAAATAAACAAAAGCGTAAGTAGCGCAAATAATCCTATTGTTCTTGCAGTAGGGTTCATCTGGCTGGTGGAATTAACAATCTATATTTTATTTTTACGATGATTTATGAAATTACTATTAGAAATCTTTAAATAGAAGTACAAATTTACGCATAACAACGGTAAATGAGGTGATTATAACATGATGGCAGGTCAAGTACCTATATTGGTTTTGAAAGAAGGAACTGAAAGGGAAACTGGAAAGAATGCACAGAAAAACAACATACAGGCAGCAAAGGCAATTGCTGATGCTGTAAGAACTACGCTAGGGCCGAAGGGAATGGATAAAATGCTTGTAGATTCTCTCGGTGATATTGTAATTACAAATGATGGTGCAGCCATTTTGAAGGAAATAGATGTGCAGCATCCTGCAGCAAAGATGATTGTTGAAGTAGCCAAATCACAGGATATGGAAGTAGGGGATGGAACCACAACTTCTGTTGTCCTTGCAGGTGAACTTCTAAAACAGGCGGAAACTCTTTTGGATCAGAACATACATCCTACAGTAATCACAAATGGTTACAGAATGGCAAGTCAAAAGGCATTGGAAATTCTTCCACAGATAGCAAAAAAAGTTTCAAAAAATGATACAGAAACTTTGAAGAAAATAGCAATGACTGCTATGACAGGTAAGAATATTGGTCCTGATAGGGAATATTTTGCAGATCTTGTCGTAAAAGCTGTACTTACTGTGGCTTCAGAATCAAACGGTAAGTTAAAAGCAGATGTTGATAATATAAAGGTTGAGAAGAAGGCAGGCGGTGGGGTTAAAGATACACAGCTCATTGATGGAATTGTTCTTGATAAGGAAAAGGTACATCCAAGGATGCCTAAAGTAGTCAAAAATGCAAAAATTGCATTATTGAATGAAGGCCTGGAAGTAAAAAAGACAGAAATTAGTGCAAAGATTCAGATTGAAGATCCATCAAAGATACACGAGTTCCTTGCTGAAGAAGAGAATCAGCTTAAAGAAATGGTAGAAAAAATAAAGGCATCTGGTGCAAATGTTGTTTTTGCACAGAAAGGCATTGATGATCTCGCTCAGCATTACCTTGCTAAATATAACATATACGGTTCAAGAAGAATAAAGAAAAGTGACATGGAAAGCCTTGCAAAAGCAACAGGTGGCAAAATAGTAACAAATCTGGATGACTTAAAGGAACAGGACCTTGGCTATGCTGAAACTGTTGAAGAAGTAAAAATCGGGAATGATTACATGACATTTGTAAGAGGCTGTAAGGATCCACACGCAGTTTCAATCTTAATCAGGGGCGGAACAGAGCATGTTATTGCTGAAGTAGAAAGGGCTTTGCATGATGCAATAAAAGTTGTAGGTGTAACTGTCGAGGAAGGTCTTATCGTACCTGGAGGCGGTTCTGTTGAAACAGAACTAGCATTGAGAATTAGGGATTACGCGCATACGGTGGGTGGAAGGGAGCAGCTCGCTGTGGAATCATTTGCAAATGCGCTTGAAATTATACCTAGATCATTAGCAGAAAATGCTGGAATGGATGCAATAAACATATTGATGAAACTTAAGAGTCTTCATGAACAGGGTAAGAAATCCCACGGTGTAGATGTGCTTGGCAATGGCGTTGAGGACATGTTTAAAATAGGTGTGGTTGAGCCAGTAAAGGTAAAGACACAGGCAATTGAAAGTGCAATGGAAGTTGCAACTATGATACTCAGAATTGATGATGTTATTGCATCAAAGAAGAAGGAAGGACAGCCTGGACAAGGTGGACCACAGGGTATGCCACCTGGAATGGGCGGCATGGGTGGAATGGGCGGAATGCCCGAAATGTAAATTTTTTTAATGATTTTTATGATCCCTTCTTTTTCTTTAGGTAAGGCTGAAGAAAAAAAATTGAAAGATGAGTATGAATTAGTAATCATAGGTGGTGGCCCAGCTGGATTATCCGCTGGTATTTATGCTGTAAGGGCAGGTCTAGATGCTATAATTGTTGAAAAAAATCTGGCAGGTGGTCTTGTTTCTGAAGATCCTTTGATAGAAAACTATCTTGGATTTGAAAGCATAGAGGGGGAAAAATTATCAAAAAATTTTAGGGATCATGCTTTGAAATACATAGAAATTATATCTAATCTGGAATTGACTGATTTAAGAATGTCAGGTGAAAAATTTTTGTTATCTTTTTCAAATGGACAAACTATAAAGGCAAATGCAGTAATAATGGCAACTGGTACAACACATAAAAAACTTGGTATAAAAGGTGAAGAGGAATATCTCGGAAAAGGTGTATCATATTGCGTTACCTGTGATGCATATTTTTTCAGAAATAAAAAAGTAGCTGTAATTGGTGGGGGTAATTCAGGTGCCATCGCAGCCCTTTACCTGAAGAGTGTTAACGTTACTCCCACAATTGTTGAATTTATGCCAAGATATATGTGCGAAAAGGCATATCAGGATCAGATTAGAAAAAACGATATAAAGTACATAATGAATGCACAGGTACAGGAAATATTCGGCGATGGTGAAAAGGTAAAAGGTCTTAAATACAAGGACAAATCAACTGGAATAGAACAGACAATTGACATAGATGGTGTTTTCATTTATGTTGGTCTTATACCTCAGAGCCAGAGTGTTAAGTCCATAGGTCTAGATATGGATGCTCGAGGTTATATATTAACGGATAAGAAATGCAGGACAAATATAAAAAATTTTTATGCAGCAGGAGATATCACAGGTGATTCAGGTCAAATAATAATATCTGCAGGGCAGGGTGCTGTTGCGGCATTAAGTGCTTATGAGGATTTAAGGTTAAAATAAGTTTTATTTATTAATATATATTATTATAGATGAAATAATATTTGTGACAATTACAACAAGGGAAATGTTCTCAATAAAACTTATTTGAATAGTGCTTATGGTTGATATGACAATAATGCCTAAAACAATCTGTGTAAGACCTCTTGGCATTAAATAATGTATATACTTATCGGGAGTTTTTCTTTCAGCCAGGTAATATACAGCCAGTTGAACCATATATATAACTCCTAATATTGCTAATATGTAATAAAGTGTGGTAATATTAAAATTATGGAAAATGAATATTGATCCTATTGCAACAAATATCGCAGTTCTCATAAAAAATACCACTTCTTTGTTAAACTTAAAAATGTTCTCATCAATGGTGTATTCCTTTAATTTTAGCAATTTTCTGAAAATTATATTATTACCTAAAACAATACCGAATGATATAGCTGTTATCATTCCATTTTTCCACATAAGATATGAAAATGCATAAATTAAAAAAAGAAATCCGAGTGTAAGCATATAACTAAGTTCCACCCTTTCTATTTTTCTTAAAAGTTCTATCCAAAAAATGCCTGTAAAAATACCGAAAAGTAACTGTGCAAATATATTTGTAACAAGCGCTTCTGTTACAGGTATAATTGTCATAATTGTTAAAGGATAATATTGAACAAGAGAAATTGTCACAACTATTGATAGAAGATCAAGAATGGTTGTATTAACAATATATAAATGTCTTATTCTTTCATTCATGCCTGATCTATTTATAAGTGGAATGACTATTGCTACGCTCGGTGCAGAAAGTATTGCACCATACAAAAGTGAAATAGAAAAATTAAATCTAAATACCCAATAGAGTAAAATTGTTATAAAAAATAAGGAAAGAGAATAGTACAAAAAAGCCATTAAACTCGATTCTTTAATAACATTCCTTATAGTAGAAAGATGGAGGCTTACACCTCCTTCGAAAAGAATAATAATTAAAGAAATAGTTGCAGCTACAGGCATATAATTGTACAGAATAAAATTCACATTAAGATTCATAAAAAAAGTGATAAAAAATCCTATAAGCATCAAAATAAGAATGTCTGGAAACTTAAACTTTAAAAAAGCATATTCACCTAAATATCCTACTATAATAATAAATGAGACAATAATAATGACAGTGAATGTATCCATATGTATTCATTAGTTTTCATTGTTTAAATACTTTTTTATATATTTTAAAGTTCATTTATAAAATTTTTTGTAAAAAAATTTTAT
>ERZ1669250.337-NODE-337-length-22756-cov-6.766001_pt1 | contig 22756 bp, 19 predicted proteins | sample MGYA00579295_ERZ1669250 | MGnify/ENA primary metagenome ERZ1669250 (study PRJEB41166, sample SAMN08046056) | hot springs metagenome | biome: hot spring; feature: acid hot spring; material: thermophilic sediment; isolation source: thermophilic sediment from acid...
ATTGTAATAGTGGTGGCTGCAGTAGCAGCAATAATAGCACTAAGAAGAAGATAAGTATTTTAGTCCTGCTTAAAAATCACTAGAAATTATTTTCTTCTTCACTTGTTTAGGGATTTGAGCTAAGGTTTAAGAGTTATTGTCCTCAATGTTAAATAGTGTTCTTATTATTTTGTTTAAACTGTTCCTTATGTATTCATCTAATGTAGCCTTGGATAGGCCTAATTCTTTAGCTAATTCATCAAGCTTAATTCTCCTAGGAATCTCAAAGAAGCCTCTTCTGTATGCGTGCCTCATTATTCTTAACTCTCTGGGGCTTAGGAGGAGCAGTGCTTTACTCATTACCGCTGGCATTAAATCATTAATGTTAATTTTATCTACATTAACGTGATTGACATTACCGTTCCTACTAATCATGTCTATGAATGCTGATGTTGATGATTTACTTGGGAAGATGAAGCCCCAGTGTTCAATACCGTTCTCGTAAATTGCCTTAACCTCAATGCCGCCTAGGACATGGGCCATGTACCTTGTACTATCCCCTGCATCACCCTTAAGTACAATTTGAATATTCTTGGGATAACCGTAGTTAAGCGGCTTAATGCCTAAAATAGCCTTAATGTTCCTATGCCTACTAATGATATTCATGATTCTCCTTAAATCAGCCTTACTCCAAACCTTTAAAACAGCAAACTCAAGTACGTAATCCCTGGATGCGTCAACATACGTGTTAAACACATTGAAGGTGTGGTCAATATCACTAGTTTTAATTGTCCAATCAGTTAAATGCTCGTAATCAAATTCAATATAATTATACTCACTTCTCTTAGTGAATAACCACATGTTTAATTAAAGCCTTAAGGCTTTAATTAATTTTTCTACCTTAATAATTATTAAATAGAACCATTAGCATTAAATAGGAAGTTAAGGGAGGATTCAGTTAAGACATTGTGTGAGTAAAAATTACCTAAAAACCAAATTCGGTACTCCTCCTATAGAGAAGTGAACCTATTATTGTTGTTGCAAGAACCATTATTAGTATTAAACCATAATCGCTTAGGTCCAGTATGCCGCTTGATAAGCCGATTGAGGCAATCACTAACCCCATTTCACCCCTAGGTATCATACCTAGTGATGCGGTTAATGCACCTATTGGGTTCCTTAACTTAACGTAGGCGAATGGGTAAACCCCAATCATCTTGGCCGCAATAGCTAATGCTGAGACTATTAAGGACTGGGTAATGACTGTTGCATTAGTTATTACCCTGAAATCCATCTGGAGACCTATGGTTATGAAGAATATTGAACCAAATATGGCTAGTAAAGCATCAATTGATGCCCTAACCCTACTTGCCTCCTTACTTTCAGCCACCGCCACGCCAGCTATGAATGATGCTATGACTGCTGAGAAACCTAAGGATACCATTGAAACCACAAACCCAAAAAGCACTATGAGTGATGCGTAAACCATTAAGTACTCATTAATCCTATTAAGTAGCCTGGGTATTACTATTATTGATGATGCTAGGAAGATTACCCAAAGTATCAATATTTTAATGACGCGGAGCGTGAACCTCATCATTGAGTCGGCATTAGGGCTAGCGTATAATGAGGAGAGCAGCATGAGTGCAACTACGTCGTCCATTGAGGCAGCGGCTATGAGTACACCTGTGCTTGGGAGGGAATGAAGCCTCTCCCTCTCAATGATGTTAGCAACCACAGCTAGGCTGGTGGGTGCCGTTGATAAGGCTATGAAGGATGCTGCACCTTGGCCAATGCCAATGCTGCTAACGTACCAGTAGACAATAATGTAAGGGACTAGCGCACCGGCTATAGCAGCCATTAACCCAAGTAACCCACCCTTCCTAAGTGAGGATAATCCGTGCTCAAGCCCTGAAGCAAAGAGAAGCAGTATTACTGAGAATTCTGATAGGAATATGACGTAGTTGTTTATTGAGAATAAGTTAACGTGGAATAGGGTGTTAAGGACCCCACCCAGTGCATAGGGGCTTAGGGCAATGCCAGTCAGTAACTCAGCCACAATGCTTGGGTACTTGTACTTGGCTAGTATTAGGCTGAGGGATTCTGCAGTGGTCACTAGTATTGAGAATTCCAGTAGTGTTAAGTATATTGATCCAACAACCATTACGTAACCGGCTTATAATAAGTCTTTAAAGCGTAATCCCACTTAGCTCGTTGAGGAAAGCTTTAACCGTCCACAGCTTAACCCTAATCATGGCCACTAATGCGGCTGAATTATTTAAGGAGGCGTTAAGCCTATTCCCAGGCGGCGTTAATAGTCCGGTTAGGGCAATGAAGCATCTGCCGACTCCACTTATTGTTAAGAGGGCTGAGGGCGCATTCCTCTACACGATTGAGGATGCTAAGCTTATTGATTACTGCATGGGCTTTGGCCCCCTAATCCTAGGGCACAGGCACCCTACGGTGCTTGAATCAGTTAAGAAGGCCCTTGAGGATGGGTGGCTTTACGGTGCATTAACAAGTAATGAGGTTGAGTTAGCTAAGGAAATTAGCAGTAACATGAGGAGCGTTGAAATGATTAGGTTCGTTAACACTGGCACTGAAGCAGTGATGAATGCTGTCAGGTTGGCTAGGGGGTTTACTGGGAGAAAGTACATTGTTAAATTCGAGGGTAATTACCACGGCGCATTCGACTATGTCCTAGTTAAGGCGGGAAGCGGAGCGGCTACCTGGGGTGTTCCAACAAGCGCAGGTATCCTTGATGACGCCGTGAAGTACACCCTAGTAGTCCCCTATAATGATGTTGAAGCCTTGGAGAGGGTTTTCAGGGAGCATGGAAGCGAAATAGCGCTACTCCTAGTGGAGCCTATAGCAGGTAACTATGGTCTAATAATACCAGAACTGGGGTTCATTAAGGCGACGAGAGAATTAACTGAAAGGTATGGAGCGCTACTCCTCTTCGACGAGGTCATAACCGGGTTCAGGGTTGGATTAAGTGGGGCACAGGGCTTATTCAACATTAAGCCGGACTTAACCACGCTGGGTAAGATAATTGGGGGAGGGTTCCCAATAGGCGCCTTTGGGGGTAGGAGGGATGTAATGAGTATGGTTACTCCCCAGGGCCCAGTCTATAATGCAGGTACCTTTAATGCTCACCCAATATCAATAATAGCTGGGTTAACCACCATAAGGGTGATTAAGGGTGGTGGGGTTTACGAGGTTGCTAATGAGGCTGCTGAGAGGGTTTCCAAGGCAATACTTGACTCGGCCTCAAGAAGCGGCTTCAACGTGGTGGTTAAGAGGGTGGCTTCAATGTTCCAATTCTACTTTAAGAATGGTGACGTGAAGACCCCTGCGGATGTTAGGGCAAGTGATGAGAAGCTTTACCTAGCCTTCCACAGGGAGGCGTTAAGTAGGGGTGTTTACTTCACCCCAAGTCAATATGAGGTTAACTTCACCTCAGCGGCTCATAGTAGGGATGTGGTTGATGAAACCATTAGGGTTATTGAGGAGTCATTCAAGGCTCTTAAAACCCAAATCCAATAACCCAGAAACACTTATTAAGCTTACTCAACACATGCCCCGTGTCAACGGGTGAGGTTAAGGCAAGGTACTACACTTTAGCCTCAGTATCAACAATGCTTGCATGGGGCCTCGAGTACTATGACATAATAGTGTTCTCAACCCTCTCCCAAATACTTGAGGGTGTCTTTAGACTTAGCCTAGTCACTGTTTGGTTCGCCTTCGCCATAACATACTTCGCAAGGCCACTGGGCGCATTAATCTTCGGTTACCTTGGAGATAGGTTCGGTAGGAGGACTACCGCAGCCATTGATGCAGCGTTAATGGGTGCAGCCAGCTTAGCTATTGGTCTCCTACCCACCTACGCTCAAATAGGTATTGCAGCGCCCATTGCCCTATACGTAATTAGGTTAATCCAAGGTATTGGACTTGGCGGTGAAGCTGGTGGTGGAGCTACCTGGGCCCTTGAGCAGGTTAACCCCAGGTGGAAGCCAATACTCAATGGTGTAATGTACAGTGGCTTATCCTGGGCAGTCTTCCTAGCAGGGGCAATAAGCATCCTGGTTGAGGGAAGTATAGGTTACACTGCCTTTGTAGCTAGTGGGTGGAGGATACTATTCTACATAGGTGCCGTGCTAGCGCTAGTGGCGCTTGTAATTAGGGTATTTGGTATTGAATCCCCAGAGTGGCTTAAGGCTAGGGAATCAGGTTCATTGAGGAAGGTTCCCTTAGCCAATAGGAGGGTTTGGGGAGTAAACATGCTAATCCTAATACTGATAAACCTAGGCTTAACAATATACTACTACGGTGGCTTAGGCTACTGGCCGTACGTACTACCAAGACTCATTGCCCCCAGTCTAGGAGTAAGCGCTAAGGTCGCCGATACTTACGCGTATTGGCTAGTAGTCTACGGGGGTATTGGGGCAGTTATAGGTGAGGTTCTAAGCGGCTTAGTGGTGCTTAAAACGGGTGTTAGGGGGAGTTTCCTCTACCCAGCCATACTACTGGCCTTAACTGCGCCGCCAGCAGTCTACCTGGCCTTTGCCCTAAGCCCAAGCGCCTACTACGCCTCATTAATAACAGGCGTATTATTTGGCTTAGCCGCAGCCCCACAGACAATGTACTTCACGGCGCTCTTCCCAGTGGAGAGTAGGTGGTCCGCGGTTTCACTGGGTTGGAACATTAATGCTGCCATTGGGCCCTTTGGTTCATTAGCCTTAGCCCTACTGGTTAAGGCAACAGTGGGTTCACCCTACTCATACTTAACTGGTTCATTAATAATGATGCTTGGTGCACTCCTGGTAGTGGTTGGTTCATTAATTAAGCCAAGTAACATATACGCTAAACCTGGTGAATACTACATACACAAGTGATGAGTTAAAGTCCTTAATTTTTTATTGAGTTATTACTAAGTCATAATGCTGGTGGTTATGTTACCATGAGTTAAAACTTTAAAGTTAATTGGGGTTTAACTTAACGTGGATTCTTCCACTAAGGCTAAGGTTAGGGAAGAGTATGAGAAAGCTGTACTTGAAGTGTTAAGGGGGAGTGTTAAGGCGCCTTACGACGCCTACATTAGTGAATTCATAGATCAATTAATGGTCATGGTTGAGAAGCTTAATAATTCCGATGTTGAGACCAGGAATAAGTTCAGGTATGGCTTAAGTATTTTAACTAGCCCAAACAGTAAGCCAAACATAATTAGGGCTAAGATAAACGCCTACTACGCTTACCTAGTCTACAGGGGCTATACTTCAGCCTACAATATTCTAAAGAATAAGTTAGTGGCTGGTGGGGAGAGCCTATACACGTGGATTAGAATGTACAGGAGCCTCAACGTATGATTAAATCATAGCGCTAACATGAGGCATAATCCCCTTAATGGGCTTAACCCTAGACTGGAAGTAAGTATAGGTGAAGCTTAAGGAGCGTTAAATTAATGTCATTAAGCCTACTATTACCATTAATGTAGTGGTTAATTAATTCATTAAGCCCCCTCATCAATACACTAATGTAGGAGCCACTGTGTAGTTCACTGAAGTAGTGTAACGCAGTCTGAGTAATCATAAGATGCTTCACATCATTATTCAACACACCCTTAACTAAATGGTTAAGGGTCACTAGGTGGCTTAAAGATGGTTTATTAGCGGCAATCAACTCAATAGCAGTATTAACGCCACTTAGGCTCATTAACTGTTCAACCTCGCTTACTAACTCAGGTTTAATGATTCTCCTTAAGGAACCTAGCAATAATCTGCTTCCACCGTCTCTTAAATGGGACACTAATTCTAGGCATTCATCCTTATGTTCACTCAATTCTCCACATTCTCTGGTGGCCTCATGTTCATTAACCATACCGTAGGTTAATTCAAGGGCTGGTTTAAGGTAACTTGAAGCATGCTTAATCATCATGCTTCTGTACTCATCCTCAAAGTTAATCATCCTGTCTAGGCTTAAGGAGAGGATTGGGGCTGTTAAGGCCATTATCTCCAGGTCCTGGATACTACTCATTAACTCCCTAAACAGTTCCTCAGTTAAGCCTCCTCCAATAGCCAGTGCAGTTAAGTATTGTGAAGCCAGTGCTGAGGTTAATTCTGGGGTTAACTTATCAATATTATTCTTAGCCTTAACCCAGAGTTCACCTGAACCCTTAATTAACTCACCTAAGTCACCGTACCTTAGGAACCTGGACCTTGTGGATAAGGCCATTGATGCGAACTCATACTCCTTCTCAAGCCCCAGTTCCCTATATGCTGACTCAGCCTTGTTTAAGTAGGACTCCGCTTCATTGAACTTGGCCTTAGTGAACATTACCCTACCCCTCTCATAGTTTATGAAGGCTAAGCCCTCCTTAATGAAGTAGCTTAATGAGGCTTCAGGAGGACCCACGTACCAGCTCTCCAGGTACTGCCTAACATCATCATTCATTGTTAATTCACTGAAGGCTGACTCAGCCCTATTGAGGAGTCCCCAAGCCTCGTCGTAGTAGCCATGAATCTCGTAGGATTCTGAAATACTTTGGTAGGCCTCAGCCTTAGCTAAACTACAGGCGCTTGGCCTAGTTGAACATAGTTCCTCAATAAGCCTAATACCTCTATCCAGCATTTTAATCGCCTCTCCAGTGTCCTTATCCCTAGCTAGCATTGCTAAGATTTCAACAGTATTAATTGCAGCCACTGGGTCCTTAATCATTAACCCTACGTTACTCATTAAGTAATCCTCGAAGTCAATCACGTGGCTTTCAGCAAGCCTCCATAGGTAATTTGAAGCAGCCCTTAATGCAGCCTCATTATCCTTAATTACACTTAGCAGAGGCTTGAACTCCAGGTATATTGATCTTGCATACGCAGGCAACCTATGCACAACCTCATGAAGTATAGTGAAGGCTTCGGCTGCGCATTCCTTAGCCTCACCACTTACCGTAGCCGCCCAGGTTAAGCCAAGTAGGTTAAGTAGCATTTTATCGGTGACTTCACCAGTACCCTTAACATCACTTAAATTAGCTTTAATTAAATTACATAAGTTATAATTCCTAAGTAGGTTCCTTAACATGTTAATGAAGCCATCGTACTCAATGACCTTATTAACCGCCTCAGGTATGCGTGAACCAAGGAACATTAGTCTCCTTAGTAGGTTACAGTTGAACTCGCTGGAGTCTTGGTGAATACCAAGCCTAATTAAGGTTAATAGCCTAGTGGTCTCGGTTAGGCAATTACTGCTCATTGCTTTAACCAATCTGCCTGCCAAGTAACCTGCAGTTAACTTAAGGGTTTCATCCAGTGACCTAATGCCTTCACCCTGTTCTCTGCATTTAAGGCAGGCTAAGGCCTCCTCAATAGCCTCCCTACTACTCTTACTTAGGCCACTTAAGTTGAGGCTCATTAATCCTCTTATAGCCTCCTCAACAACATCCTCATGCCTAATTGATGCCCATTCAGCTAGGGATGCATCAAGCTCGGTTGAATCGCCCTCAATATAAGCTGGTATTTCCATAGCCCACCTAATCGGCATTTCACCCAAGTGAGCATGAATTATGAGTGGGTAAGTAAACCTCCTCTTAGTGTTCAAGTCCTGTTGATTCAATAAGCCTTCGTAAATGTAATACCTCATGAATGATGCAGCATCCCCAGCGCCCTTGCTTAGTAATTCCTCAACATCATTAACGCTGCAACCGTTTTCCCTAAGCGCCTTACCAACGTAGACGGCCATGAGGGTGTAGGAGTCGTAGTCAATAATACCCTTAACATGCTCATTACCCTTATTGAAACCATTCACTAAATTAACTAACTCACCCTCGCTTAAACTACAGCCGCTGTAATTGAGTATTATACCCTTCAATAGATCTGGGTCTCTTAGATCAATAGCTACCTCACTTAACTCACTACCTAATTCACTCAACTCATCCTTAGCAATATCCTTCAAGTCATTTGATAGGATAAGAACAATAGGTACCTTAAATCCCCTCCTCCCTGAAACCCTCCTTAGAATTGCCGTAAACTTAATGAACCTGGTTAAGTCATCAACAGTTACGACACTTTCCTCAGGTTTAGGTGATTGAATAGTGTAGAAGCCCATTTCCGATGGATCAAATAGAATAACCATCCTTGGGCCAATACCCTTACTAACGGCATCAATGCTTGGTTTAATTGGCACATAATTGAGTTGAATCACTGAATCGATTAGGTTCTTTTCAAGAGCCTTAGATAACGTATACTTAACTAGGGTTGATTTACCAATACCCTTACTACCGCTTATTAAAACCACCTTACCCTCCCTTAAGCCATCCATCACCCTACCACTGTATTCAATGAACCTGTCAGTCAACACTAAATGCCTTAATTCCCCATGAACATCAATAATCATTGAATCCAAGTTAACCCCCATATCCTCTGGTTTACTGTAAACCTCACCCTCAAGTCTACTAACCCTAATTAACTCCTCAATTCCCTTTAACCTACTCTCATGCTCCTTTAAGGTTGATTCAAGCCTATTAACAGTATCCCTTAACTCCTTAATTTCCCTATTAACCTCATCTTTAATTGCACTTAACCTACCTAGAATATTATCAAGCGCCTGCCTATTGCTAAGCATGTTGAAGAAGCTGTAGACATCCATGGAATTTAGGCCCATTGCTTGGCTAATCTCAAAGGACAATATGCGCCTAAGGTCTTCGTTAAGCTTACCCCAATCATCAGCAACCTGGATGAGTTCATCAATGTATGACCTTGATTCTGAATTAGCAATAATGGTGCTCACTATGGCGCTAGCTACGCCGCCAACCAGTGAACCCACACTGGGTATTATAATGTTCATTACGCCACTAATTCTGGATGCTAAGGCTGCTAATTTCTCGGCTAATTCTTCAAACTCCCTTGAACTTACTACCCAGGCGCCGCTGCTTATTAAGCCACCTAATGCACCAGCCCCAATACCCTCTACGATACTCCTCCTTAAGCCGAGTCTACTGGCTAATCTACCGTATGCTTCCAACTGCCTAATGAGTTCACTAGTATTAGAGATTCCTAGGATAAGTAAACTAGGTACGTGGTACTTGATTCCAAGCCAATTGAATCGAGTTAACTTAAGTAGGTCCTCAGGTGCACTACTTGAACTTACTCCTACTTTTCTTTCAATCTCTTTAACGAATTCAAGGGCCTCTTCATCACCCATCCAGTAATACGTAGTCTCCGCATCTTTACCATGCTTCCTATACGTCTCCACTAAGTGCCTAATTATTGGTTCAGGTACGTAACCAAGCCTATTAAATACATGCTCAACGATTACCCCAGCCTTATCCTCAATCCCAGCCTCCTTTAAGGCTCTGTGTGCATCACTAATGCTTAATGCATTGATACCAGTGCTTAATCTACTCAAGAATGACCTAAATAACCTGGTGAGATCCCTCGGCTGCTTCTCACGACTACTGACTACATCATCAATAGCTTGGGCACTTAACCCAGCAAGCTTAATTAGCGTTGACTTACCTGAACGAGGTGGGCCAATAACAATAATCCTTACGCCTCTTTTACTTAATTCCCTTAATTCACTAATCTTCCTAATTACGTATCCTGTACACGCAATTGACTGATCACTACAAGTAACCTCTTCACTACTGGCCAATTAAATCATCTGAAACTACTGTATTGTAGACAAGTTTTAAGTTTAACTACGCATTAATACATAGAATAAATTATTAAACACAATACTACAGTGATTCCATTATTCTATTCACTTAAAGCATCTTAATAAATGTGCTAACGAGTTTGCTTGCATCATTAATGCATTAATGAGGTATGCTTACTAATGAGCGATAATGCTTAATCATAAACTTTAACTACCCTGTACCAATTATCCCTCTCAGCTGGCTTAAACCCCGTGGACTTAATTAGGGAAGCTACGTAATCCCTTGTGAATGTTGGTTTACCCAACCCAGTAGCCGGTATAACCCTCTCCTCGTATAGTGTTCCACCGAAGTCGTTTGCACCAAATTTAAGCGCTAACTGGGCTGCATCAAGGCCATTGGTTAACCAGCTTGATTGAATGTTAGGTAACTCACCCTTAAACACTAGTCTAGCCACCGCCACTACCCTAAGTAATGTGGCTGAGGTTAATGGGTAGGGAACCTTATTCGTTAATTCACTATTACCTGGCTCAAAATTCCATGCAGTGAAGGATAAGAAACCGTGGGTCTTCCTCTGTAGGCTAATTATCCTATATAAGTGTTCAGCCCAGTCCGCCTTAGACTCAACATGCCCATACATCATTGTTGCATTACTCATTATACCTAACCCATGGGCAATCTCCATAATGTTTAACCAAGTGTCAGCGCTAATCTTATGTGGGGCAATAATCCTCCTAACCCTATCCACCAGTATCTCCCCACCACCCCCAGCTAGCGTATCCATTCCAGCAGCCTTAAGCCTCTCAAGAACCTCCCTGTAACTCATCCTGTGTTTCCTAGCCAGGTAATCAACCTCAATGGGGCTTAAACCATGGATAGCGACATGGGGGAGCCTAGCCTTTAAAGCCCTGAATAACTCCTCATAGTACTCAATGCCTAATTCAGGGTTAATACCACCCTGCACCAGCACTTGCCTAATGCCGAAGGCTGAATCAACCTCAGTTACAAGCTTAACGGCGTAATCCACACTCATAGTGTATGCCTCAGGGTGCTTAGGTGGCCTGTAGAAGGCGCAGAAACTGCAGGCTATTGTGCAGACATTGGTGTAATTCAGTATTAGGTTTGGTATGAAGGTCACCACACCATTAAACAACCTCCTGGTTAATTCCCCTGCAGCCATGCCCAGGTCCCATAGGTTCAATTCAAGGAGCTCCTCAATATCAGGGGGCTTCAACTCCTCACCGCTAAGGGCCTTCTCCAATGCCTGACTCATTGGTTATTAAGTTAAATTTGGTTCTTTAACTTTAACTCAAGGGTTCACTAACCTGGATTTATTGGGTTAAGTTTTTTAAATTAGTCCAATAGTAGTCAATAATGTGCACCATTAATGATGTTAGGAACGCGGTTGCCAATGGGGTTAGTAAAACAGATGCCTTAAGCCTATTCACTCAATGCGACTTCCGGGTATTGGCTAAGGTGGCTGATGAATTAACGGTGAAGGTGACGGGGGATACAGTGACCTTTGTTAATAATGTTGTTATTAATTACACTAACGTTTGTGTGGCGCAATGCCCAATATGCGCCTTCTACAGGCCTAAGGGCCACCCTGAAGCCTACTTGAGGAGTCCCCAGGAGGTTGTTAAGGGTGTTCTTGAGGCTAAGGCTAATTATGGTGTTAGTGAACTGCACATTAACGGTGGCTTTCACCCTGACTTAACCATTGAGTACTTTGAGGAGTTATTCAGTAGCGTTAAGAAGGCTGCCCCTGAAGTCACAATTAAGGGGCCGACTGCGGCTGAAGTGGACTTCTACGCTAAGATTTGGCGCATGAGTACTAGGGAGGTTCTTGAACGCTTTAAGACTGCCGGATTAGATGCATTATCTGGGGGTGGGGCTGAAATCCTTAGTGAGGATGTTAGGAGGATTATAACCCCATACAAGTTTAACGCTGAGGCTTGGTTGCGGATTTCCCATGAGGCCCATGAATTAGGCTTGAGGAGTAACGCAACAATGATGTATGGGCACGTGGAGGAGCCACACCACATAATAGACCACCTCTTCTCAATAAGGAGGCTGCAGGAGGAGACTAATGGAATACTACTCTTCATTCCTATTAAGTTCGTTCCATGGAACACTAAACTGTATAGGGATGGGTTAGTTAAGGGTCCTGCACCCGTTGAATTGGATGTTAAGGTTACTGCAATGTCAAGGATAGTGCTTGGTGGAACTATTAAGAGGATTGGGGCCTACTGGACCTCAGTGGGTAAGAGGCTGGCTTCAACGCTCCTACTGGCTGGGGCTAATGACTTAGTTGGAACCATGATTAATGAACAGGTGCTTAGGCAGGCTGGCTCAAGTGAACCCTTAAGGCCAACTACGGTGGCTGAGTTAGCTCACATTGTTAGGGAGGTTGGTAGGAGACCAATGGTTAGGGATACGTTTCACACGAGGTTAATTGAGGTGAATTAATGAGGATTGCTAGGCTTAAGTACGCCCATAGTGATCCATTATTCAAATACTCCGGTTTAAACCCAGTACCCACTAGTAATAATGAGTCAATTAAACTCATACTTGAGGAGGAGGTTGACGTAGCCTTCGTACCATTAACATACGCTGCCCACCACTGTGATGTAATCAACATGGTCCCGTACTTCGCGGTATACAGTAAGGGGCCTGTACTTTCAGCGAGACTCTTCAGGGGTTCTGGTAGGGGTTACGCAGCCATAGAGGACACTAGCGTTAATGCTGGTGCATTATCAGCACTAATGGGGGTGAGCTTCGAGAGGGTTTCAGACCCCTATGATGCTTTAAGGAGGTATGAGGGCGTGTTGGTTATTGGGGATGAAGCCCTAAGGATGACTGCATTGGGCTTACCCTACATTGTTGATGTTGGGGAACTTTGGGAGGAGAGGATTGGTAAACCCCTCGTCTATGCTGTTATGGTTGCGAGGATTGGTGCGGATAATGGTGAGTTAATGAGGGTGATTAACGGTATTAGGAGGTCACTTAACTCATTCATGGTTAACCCTGAACCACTAATTAGGGAGGTAGCTGGTAGGCTTAACGTACCTGAGTGGGTGGTTAGGGATTACTTAATGAAGAGCATTAGGTATGAGGTTAATGATGAGGTTATTGATGGAATTAACACCGAGCTTGAAATACTTAAGTTACCTAAATGTATACGCGTACTACCCCGTCAGTGTTAGTTCAAGTCCTCCACTTAATCCTCGGCTTAAGAACATTGGCCTTAGCCTCAATTCTACTCCTATACTTAGCTAAGTCCCTTAATATACCCTTAGCCTCATCCCTCATATTCCTCCTTAAACCATACATGCCTAACCTAGGCAACACCCTCCTCTCAGGCTCATAATTTAAGTCATCCTCAGGCTCCACCCTAGGGTTAGGTAAATGAACCACCTGGGGCTCGTAACCTAACACTTCCCTACTTGCCTCCTTAACCAACTCAGCAATACTATTGAGCGTAAGTATCTCCCTATAGTGGTAAACCGTCCTGTATTCACTGTCGCTTGGGGGATTCTCGAGGAGGAGCGTTAGGGCTTCAATAGTATCCTCAAGTGACGTGAAGCCCTTCTTCTGAAGCCCACTACCGTAAACCGTTAACTCATGCCCCACAACCGCCTCTGCGCAAAACCTATTGAACACAGTACCCCACACGTCATCAAAATCAAACCTCGTGAATAATTCATCGGAAACAATGTCACTAGTCCTCGTACCATAAACGGGCCCCTGGTGGAAGTCAGTTACTGTTATGCCCCATAGTTTATTAGCGTAAACAAGCATGAAGGAGTCGAATACCTTACTCCAGTGGTACCATGAACCAGCCCACCTAGGTACAAGTATCCTATCCTTAACGCCATTTATTACTGCCTCAATGAAGGCGTCCTCAGGTAGTTTAAAGGCTGGGTAACCGAATTCACCTAGTGTACCCATTTTAAGTAAGTGAATCTTCCTGTTAATGTCCCTTATTGAGTAAACCACGTTGAGGGTGGACTTAAGGTTATTCACCATTGTGTAGGAGGCGTGGTTAACATCAATCATGGAGTATGGGGCTGAACGCTGCTCAGCGAAGTGAACAATGGCATCAGGCCTGTGCGCGTCAATAATGTGCCTTACGGAGTCGTAGTCAGTGACGTCTGCCTCATGGAAAATTAACCTTGATCCATAAACCTCCTCAACAGCCTTAACCCTATCCTCCATGCTTAATATTGGTAATGCAGACCATGAACCAACCTCCTCAACAGCCCTCCTAGTGTAGAAGTTATCAACACCAATAACTTCATGACCCCTCCTCGCAAGCCTAAGCGCAAGCGCCCAACCCAAGTAACCATCTATACCAAGTATGAGAACCTTCACAAGCAGCTCATGTACCCCAACTATTTATATTTGACTCACATTAAGTCAATACCCAAGCCTCACCGCATGTATTTAAACCTAGAATTGAAAGAATTTGCAGGTTAATCTACGGTAATTTAGCCTTAAGGCAATAACCCTAATCCCTATTACCCATCTTAGCCCTCAGCGACTTTCCCTATTACGCTAACCTATATACCCTACTCTTCTTATCGTAAATCAACACTATTGGCGCATTAAGGCTGGGTATTACTATGACTTCATTAATCCCCTTAACCGTCTGCGTATTATTGGCTTCATAACCAGTCAACCCCACTATGGCATTGATACTGCTTGCATTATCCTTAAACCTTAATAGTGTGCCTATTGCTTTCACGCTTCCCCTTATGCTCATTTCACTCACCTCGAGTACACTTCCGGGGTTAGGCTTTATATAGGTTTTGGTGTAAACAGTCGAATACTCAATAGACACTATTGCATAATAAATAAATTATATATTAAATGCACGGTTAATAATGCGCCTCAACACGATGAAGCAACGCCTATGCGCATGGATTCAAGCATTATTCAGCTAACTGAGCTAAACCCATTAATATTAAGTACACGGCCACATAGGTCGGTTCACTAGCCTCATCACCCGGTTCCTTAATGTGCATTGATTCACCAAGCACCCTACTTACCTGTAGTCTCCTCGTTAACCTAATCCTCGGGTTACCCTTCCTGAAGGCTATTGCCTTATCCACTATCGACTCAATGCCCTTCTCAAGGTCACTTAGGTTTAATTCCCCAGCCACTAGGCCGGTTTTACCATGGAGGCTATTAGGCATCCTCATTAACCTATTGGTGTCTATTGTGACGACTTCATCAATGTGAATAGTTAAGCCACTTCTAATCTCCTCACCCTTATCCCTAATTAAACCAACGGTAACCTTACCCAGTTTAGAAGCCTCGGCGAAAACCCTCCCAACGCTACCATACACCTTATTCAGTAGGTTAACGTTAAATGGCCCCAACTCAATAACAGTTGCCCTACCCTCCCTGTTAATTAGTATTTGCCTAGTTAAGTCAACTTTACTTGTTAAGTAATCCACAATCATCCTCCTCTCATCCTGAGTTAGGTTAATTACATCCTCAGGGCCCTCCACGTGAACGTGGAAACCCCTATGCCCTGAAAAGGCTACTCTAAGGTACTTCTCCTCAATGCCAAACTCATACCTCAACACGTCAATGAGCTTAATAACCTCACTTAACGCATCATTAAGGCACTCAACAGTAACCAACTCAACCCCCCTACAGTTATCGGTGGGTAGGTGGTCGCCATCAATGTCGAAGACTAGGTCAGCCCCAAGCCACCCCTTCGCATCCATTTCACTTGCCGAGGGGTTGCTGAAGTAGGCGCTTGATAAGTAGAGGTTTCTTGGAATCCTCTCATTAATGAAATTCCTTAACTCTGTCCAATTCCTGAAACCCAAGTGCCTAATCATTGATTGCCCAGTGAAGGGCTGGTAGGCTAGCTCCCTAGCCTCAATCCTTGGTACGCCAGGGGGTTTGAAGTAATTCCTGTAGTAGTTTTTGAATAAAACCTCAACATACTTAAGGGATTCATCCATTACTCTATCCTTGGAGCCACGAAGTACGCTAATGTGCCACCACCCGATATTTCGAAGGTTAATGCGAGAGGCTTCTGGGTGGCGAACTCCACTGTAACTATGTCGCTTATTTGAAACGCCCTATTAACAATGTCTGATAAGTAATCTACACTGTAGGTTGCTGTAGCGGTCTCCTTATTATCATACTCAAACAACACTTCCCCACCCTTCTCAAACTTAATCTCAGTCTCACCCCTATCACTGGAGGCCCTTATGTATAAGCCATCCTCCTTACCCTCGAATTTAGCGGCATCAGCAATAACCTCCACATCCCTTACAGCCTGCCTTAAGGCATCGCTGGCTAACTTAGCGGTAACTGTGAAGACTACTTTAGGTGTTGGTAATTGCTCAACAGGAATGTCTATTAGGGGTAGTTTAATGGTTCTAGTGACCTTACCGCTCATCCTTATCTTAAGGCTATTCTCCTCAACCTCAAAGGTGACGCTACTACCCTTACCAGCCCTCTGCAGTATCTTCTTAACCTCACTGAAGTTAACACCAATGTTAACGTCCTGGTCAACGTCAGGGTACTCGTCGAAGGCCGTCCTAGGCATGTATAAGTCAACCATGGCTGTCCTAGATGGGTCAAGGGCCCTAAGCTTAACCCCATCCTTAGTTACCGTTAAGGCTGACTCCTCAACAAGCACAGCCACTGCATCCATTATTAGGTACCACTCCTTACCATCAGGGTAAGTTAACCTAACACTACTCACAAGCACTACCACCATTTGGATTTTATAAGGCTTACGACCCTTAACCCAGGTAATAGCTGAGAACCATTAAAAAGAACCCAGGGAGGGGGTGGAAAACATGGATGAATGCGTCTTCTGCAGGATAATAGCTGGGAAGGCCCCAGGCTACATAGTTTACGAGGATGAGGAAACAATAGCAATACTGGACAAGTACCCTATAAACAAGGGTCACGTACTAGTCATGCCTAAGAGGCATTACAGGGATATTTTCGAAATACCCCCTGAAACACTCTGCAGAGTAACGAAGACTGCTAAACTCATAGCTAAGGCAGTGGCTAATGGGCTTAAGGCTGATGGTGTTAGGCTTATTCAGAATAATGGCTCCTCAGCAGGGCAGGTGGTGTTTCATTTCCACGTCCACGTGATACCATACTACGGCAGCGGCTATAGGTCACATAGAGTAGAGTTAAGCAGGGAGGAGGCAATTGAGGTGGTTAGTAAGGTCACGGAAGCCTTAAGGAACCTTAAGGGAGATACGGCTCCTAAGGACGAGGGGGAGTCTAGCGGTTAATGAAACCTACTGTTATGCTCCCTAAGAATTCTAAGGCAATTTCTAAACCTAATCAGCAGTAGTTGTTAAATATTTTCAGTTAGTGAATTTAACCTTAATGAGCAAGTCTCCAGTGCTGGCTATAGTCTTAGCCCTATCAGTAGTAATACTTATTACCTTAGTTTTAACCATCCTGCTGATGCATCATTCAGCCGCATCAACCAGTGAGGCTAAGTTAATAATGTGGATTGTACCATGGGGCGCCGGCAACTACACCGTGCCTTCCTGGGCCATACCTGGCGTTGTGTTGGCTTACCAGTGTAATGACCCCTCCGCATCCATGCCGTGGATAAACTGGGCCCTTTACACAATTCAACAATACGTTAATGAAGATAAGCCAGTCTTCATTAATATTTTCTGCGAAATCTACCAGCCATCATACAGGTGGAGGGGGACTTTGGATTACATTAATGTCCCACAGTTCATTATAGAGGATTTAAAGAAGATGGATCCAAGTGGTAAGGGACTTTACATAGGCTTCAGTGAGGAGGCTGCCTGTGTGGCTAATGCTACCTGTAGGGGTAGCATGATTAAGATTTATAATGAACTTAGGGGTGAATTCCCTGAGGCAGGCTTCTTCTACTACGCTAGTGATGGTGAGAACGCTAATGATGTATTAGCCTTAGCTAAGGGGGCTAACTTAACCCTGGTTGGTTACGATATTTGGGATTACAGGTACGTGAACGGTGTAGTCACTGTCCCGGAGTACTTAATCAATAATATTAATACTCTTAAGTCCAGTGGGTTCAACATAATTGTTGGGGAGGTTGGGTTCAGGTACTGTGATGAACGCGCCTATGTTGATCCAGCTAACTGGAACGTGAAGTTCACTTGGAACTGCACTGCGCCAGCAGTATACATGAGTCAAGTATTAGGTGAGTTAAGCAGTAGCCTCCACCCAACCTTCATAGGTGTTTGGGCTTGGAATGATAATACCTTTGGCGTACTCTTCAACCCCTATTTGATTAGTGCCCTTGAGAACTACACTAAGGGTTAGGCTTCTCAATCCACCTATCAATGTACCTATCCATGTTCTGTAGCACAGTTATTCTTGAATTGGGGTCCTCATCCATGAAAATGAACCTTAAGCCTCTTGACTCAAGGGCCCTCAGTAGGCTTAGGCTCCATTCCTTAACCTCCTCATGCCTTAGCATGTTATCCTTAGTTAACTTGAAGACTGAGTGGCCCAGGTGCATGTAGGACTTAGGTTCAATGAAGTGTGGGTTACCTATAGCCAGTACCTCGGCGAATTGACCTAGTAACTCGCCGCTGGTGTTCCAACCCTTAATTAGGGTTATTCTAACCACAGTTCTAGTGGGTACTTTAGCCAGTAGTTCAAGGCTCCTTAACACCCTATCCCAGGCATCATCCCTATGCAGCACTGGGTTAGCTATCCTTAGGAATAATTCCCTATTTGGGGCGTTTAGGCTTAGGTATAGTTGAGTGGGTAATGCGTCTTCACGCCAAAGCCTCTCAATCATCTCAGGGTAAAGCCCATTGGTGACTAGGAACACTGACTTAGTGTTTGGAAGAGACTTAATGTACTTTATGAGTTCAGGTAACCTAGGGTACATTGTAGGTTCCCCTGATAGTGAAATTGCCCAGTGGGTTGGTTGAAGAGCCTCATTAACCTTAACCCTACTACTCTTAGCGTGACCAAAGTAACCTGAAAGTAGCCTCCTCCTCTCCTTAAGTATACCGTTAACCATCTCCACAGGATCCATGACCTCCTGAACCATTGGCTCATAGGGATCAAAGGATTCTGAGGGTCTCCAACAGTATACGCACTTATTACTACACATCATCCCCACAGGCCCCATTTCAACACACCTATGTGAACCACCAACTGGGGCGCCGTAGAACTTAACCTTATAGCAACTTGGCCCACCTGTTAAGGCACTCTTAGTCCAGTGGCATAATTCAACGGTTGCATGACCGAAGACTCCGTAGTGCGCCTTCTTAAGCATTGGTAAAGCATCAACACTAATCCTTACCTTACCCTCAATGAACTCATGGTACCTCAACTTAACCTTAACTTCAGCACCCTCCACACCCCATAGGACTTAACGTAAGTTATAAAGTTTTCTTAACCGAAGTGAAAAAGCCGCACACAGGTATGAATAACCCCTAGGCTTTACGGCATGTGAGTGAATTAGCCTTAACCGTATGAAGCAGTATCCGCTATGGGTTAATTTAAATCAGTGCCTAAAGTAAAATACCTTAACAATGCGCCTCTGGTTCCTGAAACTTTTATTATGCACGGAAAGGTTATATAGGGTTTCATTAAATTGGTCTACGTGAGGGCGTTAATTGATGTTGATAGTCCAGTTCACAGGGTGGGGGATGAGGTTGAGGTTAAGGTTAGGTTAATTAACGATTCCCACTCATCAATCAACGTTAACTTAACCCTAGATTACCTGCTTGAGGGTAGGCACGTTGACTCATGGGGAGGGTCAGCCCTAGCCCTACCTGGTGAGGCAACCACCGTTAAGGCATCATTCACGGTGAGTGAAGCTGGGCTTTGGGTCATTAGGCTTAATGGCGACGCAGGGGGTAGTAAATTCACTGAGTCAATTAAGGTAAGGGTTATTGAGGGTGGAAAGCCCATTAGGCTCGCGTTAGTTTACCACATGCATCAACCCCCCTGGTACATGAGTGACGGTAGGTACTACGCTGATTGGGCGTTCAGGTACGTTCATGCACCCATTATGGCGCCCTTCTTCAACGGTGGCCCATACCTATTCCACGCGTTCTTGAACGATAAGTATAGTAGTGTTAAATTAAATATCCACTTATCCCCAAGCCTACTTAAGCAGTGGGTTGATGCCGTTGAGAAGGGTTACACGCTCATTAATGGTGAAGTCCACTCAAAGAATAGCAGTGAAGTCAACACCATAGCTAAGGTACTTGACATGTATAGGACCCAGGCAAATAGGGGTCAGTTAGATATTTTATCAAGCGTCTACGCACATACAATACTGGGTTACTTAACTTCAAGGTATGAGATGATTGATGTTGTTGATGAGGAGTTAGGAGTAGGCATGGAGGTCACTAAGAGTGTTCTTGGAGTTGACCCGGTTGGCGTCTGGACCCCTGAAATGGCGTGGAGCATGGAGCTGCTTGATATTTACGAGAAGCATGGTGTTGGCTACACTGTACTGTGTGGTGGTAACCACTTCCCTGGGGTTCAGGGGGATAGGGGGAGTATTTACGAGCCCTATAGCCTAAGCGGTAAGTTAACGGTCTTCTTCAGGGATGAGAAATTAAGCGATATTTTATCCTTCCAGAATAATATTCCTGATGAGAAGACGGCTGTGAAGCTTGCGGCAATGCTCAGTAGATCTATTATTGAGACTAACGGTGAACTAGTAGTCATAGCTCTTGACGGTGAGAACTTCATAGCAATGTCCAAGACACCTGCAATGGTTGGTTTAATGCTTGATAAATTGTACTCATACATTAGTAGAATGCAGGAGTTAGGCCTCATTGAGACGACTAGGCTTAGTCAAGTTAACATACCTAAGAGGAACATAACCTTCATACCCACAACCTCCTGGTTAGGGGGCTTCACGAAGTGGGATGGTGAGAGGAGGGAGCATGCGGAATACTGGGTTAAGGTTATTGACTCCTACAGGTACTTAAGGGGGCTTGAGGAGGCCTTAGGAGGTAAGATCAATGAGGCTAGGTACGCCCTATGGCATGCCCTCGACAGTGACTTCTGGTGGGCTGAGTTCTGGAACCCTGACTTAATTAATCACTGGATTGGGGAACTCCGTAGAATACTGGATTCAAGGTTCAAGATAGCGATGAGGCCCCTTAGGGAGGTTTACGATGGCTTCATTAACAGGCCCATTGATGTTGAGTTAGAGTTCGACAACGGCATGGATAGTAACGTTAAATTCAGGTTAATGTGCCTTGACACGCAAGTGGACTTAACAATACAACCTGGTTCATCAAGAGTCAAGTGCAGCATAGTGCCAAGGTTAGCTGGCTCATATAGGGTACCAATATTCGTAGTCTCAAGTAACTACATTTACCTGCAATCCTACATAACCTTAAACGTAGCCCATAGTAGGGATCCACCGGAATACAAGAATCATAAACCTTAACACCTAGGTTACCTAACCGCCTCCTAGTGAGGGAGGTTACGTTCAGTTAACTGAGACTATATGGGCAGTGAGACCTGTGGTCACATGCCCTACACTTACCTGGACTTGGACTTGGTGCAGCGTTCCTTAATCCTAGCCAGTAGTCCACAGCCCACTCCGTTTCCCTCATGAATTCTACGGTTTCCCTTACCTTAACAACATGCATCATTACCCCATTACTTAACCTACTGCGGTTAACTCCACTGGTGAATGCTTTAATTAATGCCTCAACATAGTCAACCACCCGAACCCCAATGCCCCTGATAATCTTAACGACAAGCGCCCCCTCAACCCCCAGCCCCATCATCCTTAGGAAGTGGTAGTAGGCCTCAACCTGATACGCCTCCCTTGGTTCAAGGAACCCAAGCCTATTAACTCTATTCGTAGTCTTAAGTTCAATCACTAACCAGGGTTTACCATCCCTGTTAATTATCAAGTCCGGTAAGCCTAGGATTGGTACACCCTTAATTAAGGCTACTACGCTCCTCTCCTCAATGTAGGGTTTAGTGAAGTCTGCTTTACCAATCCAGTTCCTCATCCTCATGTTGAAGAAGGAAACCCCCTCCTCCCCCCTATTAACCACCACTGGGTCCCAGCCTGGTTCAAGGCTGAATTCACCTGCAATATCGCCGAATTGCCTAGCGTGCTCGTATAATCCATCAATGGCCTCATTACCGATAACCCTACCCTTAGTGAAGTCCAGGTGAATCCTGTACTCGCAGAACTTCAATTGAACGGCTAATTGATTAACCATTAGGAATAAGACACCATGCTTAAGCCTTGGAATAAGGTAACTGGCTTCACCCCACTTAAGAATCGGCTTACCTTCAATAAGGTTTAATTCGGGCACTTGGCTAATAACCCCCATTACACTATTGCCCCTTGTAAGATTTATAACTATTAATAATTTGAATTAATTCATCCCAATGCTTGAAAACATCATCAGAGAGGTAGTAGGGTGAACCATAGCTATTATTAATTCTGTTGACGAAACCATGCTTCCCTAGAACCATTAAGTGGTATTTAATTGTCTTATAATCCACGCCTAATTCCTTAGCCAACTGATTAATATTCATAGGTCTCTCCCTAAGCTTCTCAATAATCCTAAACCTAACCTCAGCGCCCCTTGAATTAATGAACAACCAAACCACAGTGCTGAACCTGCTACATGATTCCCTAATGGTTAAACCATCCTTAGGCCCAGTACCCATCCTTACTTAAAGGTATTGCCCTTATTTATGCTTTTCCATAATTAAGCTCCTTAACTCACCTCCTGAGTATGGTATTTAGCGATTTAATAATAATTAGTATGCAGACCTTAATCCCAATTTCGAACCCCTTAAGTAGCCCATGGTTAGCAGTATTAGGTTTAACAGTTATCAACACCGATGCAGGAACCTACGGCAGAATTTAAAATTGAACATTGAATTAAAGCTTAGTTCACCGAGGTTCAAGTTCTGTACTAGGAGTCGTGCTCTTCTTAGTTACTATGATTGATTCCTTAAAATTAGGATGTAGAATCCTGGAATTTCAAGGGTGAAATTAATCAAGGTGAAGTGGCTGGGGAAAATTTAAAAAAGCAATAAGCAGGAACCATCAAAGCCGCCGTAGCTCAGCCTGGTGGAGCGGCGGGCTGTTAACCCGTAGGTCCCGGGTTCAAGTCC
>ERZ1669250.338-NODE-338-length-22735-cov-3.633598_pt1 | contig 22735 bp, 23 predicted proteins | sample MGYA00579295_ERZ1669250 | MGnify/ENA primary metagenome ERZ1669250 (study PRJEB41166, sample SAMN08046056) | hot springs metagenome | biome: hot spring; feature: acid hot spring; material: thermophilic sediment; isolation source: thermophilic sediment from acid...
GCGAATCCTGGATACATTTGGGTCCATTCATATGTCTCACCATATATTGATGCCTTAAATGCATCCTCTATTGTTTTTATCTCTATATCGGCCACAGGATCGGCGCCAAGATACATTAAGTGACCAAATGCGTGGCCAGTCTCGGCATTAGCTGTTTTCTCGAATACCTCAGCGACATCGTTCAAGCCAAGTTGCTTAGCCATCCTTGCATAGTACAAATATCTTCTATTAGCCATGGATTCCCCTTGAAAAGCCGCCTTTAGGTTTTCATATGTTTTGCTTCCCTTTGGGATTTTAGTACTCATGAATTGAGCAAAGCTATTAATAGTTAAAAAACTTACGTCTTTAACTAACTGGCTTAAGTAAAGGTGATTATTTTTAAAGACTACTCATTATGAATTGATCTCCTTGTCCTTAATCGAATTTTTCTTAAGGGTTTTGGGTTTATTGTTTCTCGGTGGGTTTCTATTATGTGGAATTCCCTTGGTGATTGAATATGGCGCTGGAAGCCCTCATCATGATTAAAGCACTGCTCAAAATCAAAAAGCCCCGAAAGTCACATAACAAAATTGACCGACATCAGGCAGTAAGAAATCCTGTTTAAAATCCATCACCTTAAAAAGGCAAGGTTTGTCCTGATAAAAAATAGGCGGTGAGCATCCGTCTTTTAAGGTAGGAAGGGAATCTAACTTGGATTGATTGCATTTTCAAAAACCTTTTTAAGCTAAATAAATATTCTAAATTGATTTAAATGTCAATGTATAGAAAGGTAATTCGAATAGGCGAGAAGAGTATAGGCATAACATTGCCGAAGAATTGGCTTGACTCAATAGATATAGGGCTCGGGGACTTAGTTGAGGTAAGGGCGGCGGGGGATATGTTAGTGATAAAGCCGGTCACCACGGGAAGACCGGAAGAGAAGCCCACGGAATTCTCGGTAAGCGATGATATTGATGAAGTAAGTAGGATAATAATAGCCAGTTATATAGAGGGGCTCGACAGCATGGCACTGAAAGGAAAGCGAGAGACCATAAGGCGAGCGTATCAACGAATAGAGCCCAAGCTCCCGGGTTCTCTAATACTAGAGGGCGAGTCGGAGACCATAATAAAAATAGCGACCTCCGAGGTTAATGTGGATCTACTCGAAATATTATCTAGCATGTCGTCCATGCTTAATTCAATGTTTGAGAGACTTGTGACATATCTGGAGAGCAATGGGGATAAAAATATCACTGAACTTCTGGAGATGGATGATCAAGTAGATAAATTATACTTCCTTGCCCTCAGAGCAATAAAGAAATTATCATTCAAGGATCCAAAGGAATCAATAGATGATACGCTTGTGGTGAAGAATATGGAACACATAGCGGATGCATTGGACAGAACCGCTAATTTCATCCGTAGATCAAATTTCTCCCAAGCATGCCTATCCACTCTCTCCACTAAGGTAAAGGATGTATGGTCATACTCACTAAAGGCCATTACCGCCTACTTATCTAATTCGAAGGATAACGCACTAAGAGTAATAACCAATAGAGAGGCAATGTTGGACAACATATTCAACATAATAAAAGAGGGGCACTGCGAGCGCGATATTGCCGGGGTAATACATGAAAGCCAATTAATAATTGCATTATCTGTGGATATTGCTGAATCGACATTCTCCAAATATGTGCGTCAAATAATTTAGGATCCCATAATCAACCCGATCAATTAATGCGAAAACAATTAGTGCCTACGTGAATTACCCCTTATGGATCTCCCGCTTCCTTACATCCTTCCCTCACCCACATGATAGAGGTTACGGCAGGGTCCTCCACAAGCATGAATTCCCCACTCCCAGAGATACGATTCAATAATGGTCAAGGCCAAATCAACTACACAATATACTATAAAGCATTTCTATGAAGTCATCCCTTCGCAGAAGAGGACTTCCACCCCTCAATTCCTGAGGTTAAAAATGAGTTAACCGCGTCGATAGCGGAACTGCCCATTACTAAGGCATACTTCTTACCCTGCATCTCCATTACATGAGCATTAGGAGATACAACGTTGCCTTCATACTCGACAGCTATTATTCCCCTCAATCCTTTGCCTATTGCCTGCACAGTGAGTGATTCAAGCACTGAAGGCACGCCGAAAACTGGTTCACTTATTTCGTTATTGAATTCTATATATATTCCTTCATTGCCCTTCCTAAAATAATCTAGTGAAAGTAATGATACGGTAAAGCCTCGCTTAAAGCCAGCACTTATTAGTTTCTTAGCTGCCTTTATGGAGTCCATGACTGAGTCATATTTGGCAGACTCTATATAGAGTGAAGCAAGAGAATTAACAGGTCCATGACCATGCCCCAGATTCAGTGAGTAAATTATGGCATCAGTTATAAATTTCTTTGCATTACTTATTGCGCTTAATTCATCGAGACCCTTTGCTAGCCCAGCAGCTATGGCTGCAGAGAAGCTGCAGCCTGTTCCATGAGTATTCTTGGTGTTTACCCGTGGTGATTTTAATTCATGGAATTCATTGCGTCTGGAATCATAAACTACATCAATTGATTCTAGCCCCTCTAGATGACCGCCCTTAACTATTACTATGGGGGTCCCTAAATCTCTGGAAATTAATTGGGCTGCTTTTCTCATGTCACTTATATTAGTAATTGATATTCCCGTCAATGCCTCCGCCTCAGGTATATTGGGGGTAACTATTAATGCCACCGGCAACAAGTACCTTCTTAAGGCATCAACGGCATCTTCCCGCAATAGGCGGGCACCGCTTTTAGCAACCATAACGGGATCCACCACGAGAGGGAAACCCCACTTCTTAACCACACGTGAAACCGTTGCTATTATCTCGGCATTGCTAAGCATCCCCGTCTTTGCAGCATCAACCCCTATATCCTCAGCAACCACATTTATCTCATCCTCCACTACATTAGATGGAACATCACTTATTGATCTAACCTCAACAGTATTCTGCGCGGTGACTGATGTTAATGCAACCATGCCATAAACGCCTAATGCATGAAATGTCTTAAGGTCAGCAGTTACACCTGCGCCTGCACCACTATCCAAGCCAGCTATAGTTAATGCCTTTGATATACCCATCATTTTATTGGTGACCAACCATTAGCGTAAATATTTTTTGCAACTTAAAGCTCTAAATAAGCGTTACCTGTATGTACTTAGAGTCGCCCTTGCGTTTTACCTTGTACTTCTTTACATCGCCATCCTTAGTCATCACTACATTATCTCCATTAACGTTTTTAGCAATGCTGCGCCAACTAGTTGAGAAGTAGAACTCACCCTCAGCATATCTAGACCTAGCTATTGGGTAAGCATTTTTATTATATATTATTAAACCCACGCTCCAATCCGGCAACTTCTTGAGGAGCTTCGATAATTCACTTTCGCCTCCAACTTCTTCTTGATTATCTAGCTCATCCTCATTGAACTCCTCATCCCGTATATTATCATCTTCCTCCATTATTCAAAGCATGTACCTCCCAGTTTATATTATTTACTACTGGATCATCACCTAATAATACCTAAATGTTATTCACCGATCTTCTGCCTCAACCGGTAACTATGGTACCATTTATACATAGAAATAGAATAAGATATAAATGGATTATAAGATTCAAGGTTTACTATTATAATGTTTACTATTATAATTATTAATAATGAGCTTTCTTGGAGCCTAAACCAATTCAATTATCAATCTATTTTTAATGAATTATATTTGTTTTATATTTACCTGACCGGTTTCTGTTTCTTGCCTAATAATATTGCCTTTAGACTTATTCCATTTACCTTAGTTACCTTAAACCTGACCCCTGGTAAATCGCCATAGGCCCTGCCCTCTGGGCCGCCTATACGCTCCACCATGACCTCATCATGCTCATTAATGGCATTGAGGCCACCGTCCCAAGGAACGAATGCAGTTATGACCTTGCCATTCTTGGTTAATTGCACCCTTACGCATTTTCTAACTGCTGCATTGGGTTTCCTTGCCTCAACGCCAACCTTCTCTAGAACTATTCCCTTAGCCATTGGAGCCCCCTCTAACGGATCGTATCGCCTAGCTATTCCTAATGCCTTCCTTTTATAATAAATATCACTCCAACGCTTGCGTTGCCGCTTAATCTTTAGCTTCCTAGCTGCATATAGCCCTAAAGGGGACTTCTTGCCTGTCATTTACCTATCACCGCAATACCCATACAACTTCTTGCTTATCTATAGCTTTTAAAAATATATCGCAATGTTGACGATCCTCTGCCTAAAGAGCAAGATTTCCACCCAGTGGATGAAGCGCACCACGGTGAATTGAGCCTTTATACTCCGATCCCTTTATCATTAAATTATGGAAAAGCCATCCTCTAGGTTAATTAAATGGAGGCATCCTCTAAACCTCGAGGAATTTCCATCCATAAGGGCGGGAGGAGGCTAGAAAATCGCTTCATTGATGTATAGTTATTATGAATTGAAATTTATTACTTGCCTAATAATGCTCTACCATGTCTCATCGTTACATGAATAGCCGGTAAAGCTTTTATTAGTGGACGAGGCATTTATCAATGCGATTATACTCAGAGGCATTAGGGGAATACGTTAATGTGCCGAGGCCGCTCAACTCTATTATAAGCCTTGATCCGGCAGCTACCGAGGCCATATTCATGATGGGAGCGGGACACCTAATAAAGGCAACCGATGCATTTAGCTATAGACCGCCTAATGCTAGGGCTATTCCTAAGATAGGTAGTTATACGCATGTAGACATTGAAGCATTAAGGGCATATAATCCTCAATTGATATTTACCAGCACTGGAGTACAGCGGGACTTATATAAGAAATTGATTAGCGCTGGGTTCAATGTATATCCAGTTCCCGTCGCCACAAGCGTTAGTAAAATAATGGATAATGTCATAATAATAGGGGAGGTAATAGATAGAAAGGTAGATGCGAGGAGGCTTTACTTGGAATTACTAAGTACCTTAATTAATAAGAGAAAGAGGCGGGAGAACCCCATTAGGATTTACGTTGAGCTAGATTTAGGGGGTCCAATTTCGCCGGGGTTCCCCACTCACATAAGCGATGCAATAAGCATATTAGGCGGCATAAATGTTTTCGATCACATTGATGAGGCATATTTCACTCCAACCCCAAGCCAAATAATTGCCCAGGATCCAGAAATAATAATTTATGAACCTAAGCGAGGATCGAAAATAAGTGAGGCAAGCATTATTGACGCATTTAGGCGGAGAGGAATTGATTTAAGTAAGGCAAAACTACAATTAACTCCCGGCGATTTCCTTGCCCATATGGGTCCTAGTTTCATCACGGATATCATGAGGTGGCTTGAGCAAGTAATTAGTCGATAAATCCAAGATTTATGATAAAAGTATATAAAGTACAGCATAATTAGTGGTCATGTGGTCATTGAACAATTAGAGGAGTATGGAGAAGAAGGGATAGATGATAGGGATAAAAAGATCATCGAAATAATGATGCAGAACTCCAAGATCCCTTTCACTCAGATAGGTAAAGAGCTGGGCATAAGCGAGGCTGCCGTTAGACGTAGGATAAAGAAGTTAGAGATGATGGGCGTAATAAAGAAGTTCACCATAGTTGTTGACCCGGCTAAAATAGGGTATAAGCACGTTGCAATAATAGGAATTGATAGCGAACCCGATAAATTGATACAAATAGCCCATGACTTGGCCAATAAACACTTCAGCAAGAGGGTCTATATAACTACCGGTGATCACATGATAATGCTGGAGGCTTGGGCAAGGGACAGCGCGGAAATGACTAAAGTGCTTCAAGAAATAGGGGCAATAAATGGAGTTCGTAAAGTATGTCCAGCAATAATCTTAGATTCCATAAAGCAATAGGTTGATTATCTCTGGATTAACTCTATTTTGCGTTCACCTAACTTCCGGCCTAATTCTACGGCCCTATTAATTAATTCATCTCTGTTATGAGGGCCATAAATCATTTTCCCATTAACAATGGTAGCCACTACATCCCTACCCGTGGCTGAATACACTATATTTGACGCTAAATTACTGGAGTCCAACGGCAGTAGGCCTATGGAGTTGACATCCAATAGAACGAGATCCGCCTTATTTCCAGGCGATATCTCACCGCCCTTTACACCGATCATATTATAAGCCTTCCTCGTCGCCATATCCAGCGCGTGGCCTGCCTTCATTGCAGTGCTCCAATAATTATTACGTTGAAGAAGGACTGCAAGCTTCATTTCCCTAAACACATCAAGGGAATTATTGGAGGCAGGGCCATCCGTTCCTAGCCCAACATTTATTCCATTATTAATCAATTCAATCACAGGAAAGAAGCCTCCTGTAGCCAGCTTCATATTAGATGTTGGACAATGAACGGCGTTTGCCTTATTCTTAATCATTATCTCTATCTCCCAATTAGTCACCCAACCCAAATGAACTAATATGCTGCTCTTCCTGACGAGACCAAAATCATCTAGCACCTCTATTGGCTGCTTACCATAAGTTTCCCTAGCTTGAATCACTTCATCCCTCGTTTCATCAACATGAATATTTAGAATAAGATGAAGTTCATCCATTAAGGCAGATACCCTGCTCAAAGTGTCTCGTTCCACTGAATATATGCTATGTACATTTATAATGGGCTTAACCAATTCATTGCTTTGAGGAATCATATTCCTTAACTCGTTCTCCACTAGTTTCGGCTTATTGAAACCATCGATGAAGACGGGACCCAGAAAGCCTCGTATCCCATATTTCTTGGCAATCTCCATAGTAGCAAGCGGATGAAAATACATGTCTATGAATGTAGTGGTGCCACTCATTATTGACTCGATTATAGATAATTCGCTCGACAATGCAACTATTTCCTCAGTTAATTTACTCTCGACTAACCACATGCTTTTCAGCCACTCAAATAATTCCTCATCATCTCTATAACCCCTTAGGAGAGACATGCCTAAATGAGTGTGAGCATTCACAATGCCTGGCATAACTATCATCTGACTGCAATCCACTATCTCATCGTTTGAATCACTAATTAACCCCCGACCAACTGCCGATATCTCGCCATTAATTATCTTGATATCAATATTCTCCCTGACTAATATGCCGGAATCACTGGGCCACACAGCAAACCGACAATTACGTAGCAACATTAAAACTGTTTTAAAGATGGGTTAAAAAATCTTTGGCAATAATCCATCGCATTAACAAATTGTGAACTACCCTTTATGGATGGGCTCCTAGCCTCGTGGCATGGGTTTCTTGCTTCCTTGGTTGATCCCCCTACCCGCAATACTGGCCTCATCGAGGTTGTTTCATCGACATGCGAGGGAGCGGTTATGGTCCGTCCCCCATATATCAGAAAAAGGAACGGGCTAGCATACCCGCAATAGATGGAGCGCCTTATTCCTATTTTTGGATATGATAAGCGGGGCATTACTAGCCTAGGCCTGTGATTGAGCTGATTATTCCGCTAATTAATGCAATGACCCCAAGGGTGAATACTAATAATAGGATCCTGTTGCTTCTGGCAAACCTAAGTAATGCGTCTATTAGGAGCAAGCTAATTAGTGTGGCTATTATTATGGAGATCCCCAGAGCGCTGAAGCTAATTAGGTTAGTTGTGCTTTCCACTGCATGCTTAGAAAAAATCAGGGTTACGCCAATGGCCCCCAGCGCAGCTGGTATGAGCTCTATGAATGATAATCTAAATGCATCCTCTGGCTTAACTCCCAAGAGAAGCAAGGCTGATGTTGTCATTCCAGATCTGCTGACTCCGGGCAAGGCCGCTAGACCTTGGGCTAATCCTACTATTATGAAATCTTTGATTGAGAGGTCATGCAAAGACCGCCGCGGAGCATATGATTTCCTCGACAGGTAAATGACAATTCCATCCAGTATTAGGACTAATCCCAGGATTGACATTGGGATCCCAACGACTGGTCCTTTGACTAGGCCCTCTATGAAGATATAGATTGGTACCCCCATCACTCCAGTGATAATAGTTGATACAATGATATACTTCAGCATTATCATATCATTCTCACTCCCTCTCCCCACCAACGCCATGATTACCCCATAAATTTCCTTCCTGAAATATATTATTGCCGCAAATATGGTGCCTATCTCCATGAATAGCCCAAAGATGTATCCCTTGGAGAAGCTTAAACCTAGTAGAAAAGTGGATGCCAATAAAATCTGGGTCTTGCTGCTTATTGGGAGCCACTCACTTATGCCCTGCACTAATCCCAAAATAATCCCTAAAACAAGTGAATTCATAATCGTGCCGACCAAGACATAATAAAAATTTTTCGCATACTCCTCTTTATATGAGGCCGGCAATTATTGGCTGCGAGGAAAATAGCCCGCCATGGGTCTCCTTTAAAACCAATTAAGATTAAAACTCATCAATTTATTTGTTTTTCATGATATATCTAATACGGCACGGGGAATCTATATTTAATGAGGCTGGGATCCTCCATAGTTCCTCGCTTAATGAGGGGCCATTAACAAGTAAAGGAAGAATGGAGGCAGAAGCAGTAGCTAGGTTCTTGAAAAATAGCGGATTTAATGGGAGAGTTTATTCATCTCCATTATTGAGAGCCAAGGAAACAGCCATGTTTATATCCAGTGATGTTATAATTGATGATAGATTAAGGGAAGTAGGCATGGGGGAATGGGAGGGAAAAAAGATAAGTGATATACCCGATTTCCATAAGTATACCCAGGATCCAGTAAATAATTCCCCTAGAGGCGGAGAAGCAGTGAAGGATGTAGCGGCGAGGATGATTGATTTCTTGAGGGAAGTAGAGGATAATGCCGCGATAGTCTCTCATTGGTTACCAATATCAACCGCATTAGCAATAGTACTGGGCATGCCTTTGGAGCATGTATATAGGATACATGTATATACAGCCTCAATATCTGGAATCAATAAGGGCAGCGAACCTTGGAGCATTGAGTACATAAATCTAAAGCCAAAGGATTTGGAAAATATAATTAATAAAGGCAAATTAAAGTTATGATGAGGGAGGATGAGTTTTTATTGGTTATTATGAGGATTTTATTTTTGCTTGGTAACATGTTTTTCGCTTCACCAATAATCAATTAATGACGGTGAGTTGCCCACGACGGAAAACAAACATGACCTAGGAAGTCCCTTTAGAGCACAAAGAGGCTTATTGGAATGAGTTAGAAAATTTTATATAAATACTTCCTCAATGGGTATTATGTTCAGGGATAAGCTGCCCCTACGCAATGCATCGCTAACATTTAGGGATGTCGTGTTGGTTCCAGGAAGAGCGGTGGATGAACCATCAAAAGTTGATCTTTCTACATACATTACAAGGAAAATCAAGATACGGATACCATTAGTTTCATCTCCCATGGATACCGTGACTGAGCGGGACTTAGCTATATCAATGGCTAGATACGGAGGCGTTGGCGTCATTCATAGAAATATGACCATGGAGGCAGAAGTAGAAGAAGTAAAGGCTGTTAAGGAAGCGCCGCTTCATCCCCTTAGATTAATTAGGATAAGCCCAGAGGCGACCCTTGAGGAAGCTGTTGAGGCCATGCTGCTTAACAATGTTGATTCAATGCCAATTGTTGATGCCACGGGAGCAGTTACCGGCATATTAAGGAGAAGCAATGCAATATCTGGGTCGGGTAGAGCCATGGATGCCGCATCTAGGCCCGTGGTTGCTGCTCTTTCAATGAGGGATGATGAGATATTGAGATTAATGCGGGAAAACGGCTTAGACACTGTTCCAGTGGTAGATTCAAGGAATACATATATTGGCTCCGTTTCATTCTATGATTTGAGGGAACCACCATCCCTTGATTCAAATGGCAGATTGCTTGTTGGCGCAGCGGTATCGCCATTTGACTTGGAGAGAGCAAAAAGGTTGTCTCGATACGCAGATTTCTTGGTAATAGATGTAGCTCATGCAGATAACGATAATGTGTTATCGGCAGTGGCGAAAATGGTTAAGGAAGTGGATGTCGATGTGGTGCTCGGTAATGTGGGTACATATAAAGGAGCCTTGGATGCTTTGTCAAGAGTGGACAGCATAGCGGGTCTCAGGGTAGGCATAGCAAGCGGATCCATATGCAGCACAGGCGTGGTGACTGGCGCAGCTGCGCCTACTTTATGGGCTACTGCCCAAGTGGCTGATGCCCTATTGGATAGCGGGGTTAACATACCTGTGATAGCGGATGGCGGGGTAAGGGAACCGGGAGACGCTGTGAAGGCATTTGCAGCAGGGGCTTGGGCGGTCATGATGGGAAGAACCTTTGCCCAAGCATTGGAGTCTCCAAGCCCCGTGATTAAGATTGGAAACAGAAAGTATAAGTACTATAGGGGAATGGGAAGCGAGGGAGCGAGGGAAGCTAGGTTCAGTGTTGATAGGTACGGGCTTAAATCAAAGAATGTGGCGGAGGGCGTTGAGGGTCTTGTTCCATATAGAGGAATGGTTCGGGATATAATTAATTACTTTGTAGGAGGCATGCAGGCAGCAATGGGTTATATTGGGGCAATGAACATACATGAAGCATGGGAGAAGGGAACATTCAATTTAGTTACAAGCCTAGGATGGATGGAAGTAGCTCCCCATGATTTGTTAACTGACGTAGAGGGCGAGTAGCGTGGATAAGGCTGTAGTGGTGAATTTCGGCAGTCAATATGCCCACTTAATATCAAGGAGACTCAGGGAATTAGGCCTATATGCAGAGTTGGTTAGCCCTAACATAAAGGAGATTGATGGAAATACGAGGCTCATTGTGCTTTCCGGGGGTCCATCAAGCGTTTACGAGGAGGGAGCTCCATCTATTGATAAGTCCATTATGGATTTAGGGGTGCCGATTCTGGGAATCTGCTATGGGCATCAACTGATTGCGTCGATGCTCGGCGGATCAGTAAAGAGGGGTGAGGGCGAGTATGGCCCGACAGTGGTTAACGTAGATGCATCGGAACCAGTATTTAGGGGCTGGAATGAGGCTGAAGTAACTTGGATGTCCCATGGAGATTATGTGGCGGAGGCTCCGCCCGGCTTTAAGGTGATTGCCAGATCAGAGCGGGGTTACGTGGCTGCCATGAGAAGCATGGATGGAAATATATATTCTTTCCAATTTCATCCAGAGGTCTCCCATACACAAAAAGGCAAAGTACTACTTAGTAACCTAGTTAACATATTAGTGGGGAAGCATGAGGTATGGAGACCGGAGAACATCATTGAGAAGACGATAAATGAGGTAAGGCGGCAAGTCATTGATGGAAAAGTATTGGTGGCGGTGAGCGGAGGTATTGATAGCACGGTAACTGCGGTTCTAGTTAGTAAAGCCATAGGGGAACGAGCGATGCTTGTATTGATTGATCATGGACTCTTCAGGGAGGGAGAGGTAGAAAGCGTCATGAAGACCTATAAGGAGATTGGACTCAACGTGAGATTAATAGATGCATCAAGGATGTTTCTGTCTAGATTAGATGGAGAGACCGATTGCGAGAAGCGGCGTAAGATAATAGGGGAGACATTTGCTGAGATCTTTGAGGGCTTAATACGAAGTGATCCTAGCATTAAGTGGATGGCCCAGGGAACCCTTTATCCAGATGTAATAGAGAGCGGGGCAGTAAAGGGAAGCGACGTGATTAAGAGCCATCATAACGTTGGCGGATTACCCAAGTGGTTTAATATAGGTTTAATAGAGCCCCTTAGATCACTGTATAAGGATGAAGTGCGGAGACTCGCTGAATCCCTTGATTTACCTGACAGGATAATTAATAGGCATCCATTTCCAGGGCCCGGATTAGCTGTTAGAATAATTGGGAAATTCAGCATTGATAAATTAATGATTATTAGGCGTGCAACCACTATTCTGGAGGATGAATTATCTAGGGCTGGCTTAACGAATTACTGGCAGGCATTAGCTGTGATAGGCGATGATCAGTGGGTCGGTGTTAAGGGCGATAAGAGAGCTGTGGGTTACATAGTTACGATTAGGATTGTGGCCAGCGATGACGGCATGACGGCTGATTGGGTGCCCATTGACCCCAAACTATTAACTAGAATTAGCACTAGAATAACCAGTGAAGTACCTAACGTGTCGATGGTCACGTACTCTATTTCCTCTAAGCCGCCGGCCACAATAGAACCATGTTAAGTTGGCCTGGTCACCACTAGGATCGAGGGATGATGCCTTCCATTATGCAAACCGTTCCCAGGTTCGTGATACACATAAATTCTGCATAACAGATCATTAATGTGTAATGCTCAATGCATTTTAAGTAATTCGAGGTAATTCGATTGTTAATAAATTATGAAAAACTCTTTTATTAATTAATGATAAAAACATATATGGTTAATCTAAGCGAGAGACGTAGATTCATTAAGCTAATGCTTGGCGCTGGAGCAATCGCTCTAATCGGATCAAGCGGATATCGATTAAGCGAATTAATAATGCCTAGTGAGGGATCTAAGAGTGCATTGACTCCTCTGAATCAATGGTACGTAGTTCAGATAGGACCCACTCCAACCATTGACGTGAGCAACTATAGATTAATGATTGATGGATTAGTACAGAATCCCCTTGCCCTTAGCCTAAGCGAGATAATGAGTATGGCATCTACGTCGCTCCCAGATACCATCCAATGCGTCTCTGACTCATTCTTCCTAAAGGCCAATGTCTTGTGGCGAGGAGTACCTCTAAGAAATATACTTGAGAAGGCTAAGCCTATGAGCAATGCAAGTAAGGTTATATTATTTGGAGCCGATGGATACACAAGCGATCTACCAATGGAGAAAGCCATGGAGGACACCACGCTAGTAGTTTATGAGGCCGATAATGAATTATTGCTGAACCAACATGGTTACCCAGTGAGGCTAGCCGTGCCGGGTTGGTGGGGATATAAATATGTTAAATGGCTTACCCGCATAAGTTTAACCGATGAGAATTACTTGGGATACTGGGAATCAAGGGGATATCCTGATGTTGCACGTAAATAATGGCATAAACATATATAATAGAATTGGAATATATGCAGCTACATTAACTTCCTCGATTGCCAGTCTCAATCCACTAATTGGGTTGCTGGTATTGCCAATAATGGCAGTTTTCCTGAGCTCCGACCTGGAAAGAAGCATATACTCGCCCAAGTTCCAGAGAGAGACCGCATGGATACTTCTAGCACTAGCGGCAGGCGAGGGCTTCACAGGATTCGCTGCTGGACCCGTTACCTCCAATATAATATCTAGAGCCACATTGGGATTAATGACGCGAGGATTAGGGCTTGAGCTTCACTTGATGCTGATAGGCCCATTGGCGCTATTCTTCATTCTGCATTTATCAAGCGGCATAGGACTAACCTTGCTGAGGCGAGGCATAAAATGGTCGCCCCTATATAAAGTGGTGATACCAATGGCATTGATAACTCTCTTCGCAGCCATTATTTACATGGATGCATTATTTTTTGTTTGAAACCGTAAAGAGCTTTGATCAATATTAGCTATGGAGCCCCTATTTAATGGCTGTAAAAAGTAGTTGAGACACATCTGCCTTAGAGTAATTAGTTAGTATTGAGTTGCTGCATATGATTTCGGCCGCGCCGGCGCTAATTATTTTCTGATCCGCATCATTCAACAATAAACAATGGGCAGCAATGACTCGTATCGTTAGTGCCTCACCCTTTAGCGCATTTATTCCATTAATTATAGTGCCTCCTGTGGCAATTATATCATCTATTATCACAACGTCCCGACCGGCCGCGCTTATGTCCTTCGGCTTAATCGATACTTGGCCAGTGAATCTATCCCTAGTTTTTTCAAGATAATCGAAGTCAGCACTAATTAATTGAGCAAGCTTCTTTGCGCGCCAGAGACTGCCAACATCAGGACTCAGCACTAGAGGATTCTTCAAGTTGCTTAATAGGCTGGAGTATGCTTGGAAAGGCTCCAGGTTAATGCCTAAACCATTTCTCTCCAATACCTCTGGTTTATGTATATCCACCACGAATAATTCATCGAGTCCAGCATTTTTCAGTGACTTAATAATATAATCTATGCTAATGGCTTCCCCATCTAGAAATCTCCTATCTTGCCTTGCGTAAGGCATGTAAGGCATGAATAATCCAACCCTAGAGGCCCCCAAATCCTTCAATGCATTAATGACTAGTAGAGACCGCACCAGCGATCTATCTTGATTAGGATAGGCCCTAGTTACATATATTACATGCTCACCGGCAACGCTTGTCGGCAGCCTTACGTACTGCTCTCCATCTGGGAAGACCTTATATATTAATTCTATTCCTTTCGAACCAACGAGGTCCCGAGATGATTCATCGCTCAGCAACAACATAGTTTAAAAGCCGTAATCCAAGCGTTAAAAATATTGAGTGATGATACCAGGCTGTTTGATTAGATGATTTGGGTTAATAGCGCTGATGATTCAATTACTTGGCCTTATAATAAAATAGGCCCTAATTATTTTTGAGCCTTGGCATTTGGGAGCCTTAACTTATGGGCGACCATTTCCGTATCTTAAAGAGCCCCTTACTCATAAGGAACTCCCTGAATGCATCGGTCTCCGTATACGAATCATCGCCTAAAGTTTCCTCGAATGCCTTGAACTCCTCCCATATCATTTCATGAACTGCATCATACTTTCCTTTAAGCCTTACATGCTTGACCAGCGATGATACCGAGGAGTATGTCTTTCCACATGAGGGGCACTTAATCATTTGCTTCCCCTCGGTATGCGCCTCATTATTAAGTTACCGTTCTCAACCTCATATTTAACAATGTATTTAGCCTCGTCAACAACATTCGGCGGCTTCGCCATGTCCTCCGGCAAATACACGGTTGACTCTAGATCTGGGAACGCAACATCATGTATTGTGGTTCCCTGCAACGATCCAACGGGGCAAGCATCTACACAGAAATGACATAATATGCACTGCTCATACCTTATGCCTGGATAGAATTTACCATTTGGGGCTCTATACATCCATATTGCATTCACTGGGCACGCCCATGCGCACTGGAAGCATGAAATGCATTTCTCAATGTCGTTTATTATGAATCCCCTGAACCTATCATTAGTCCAGCGCTTCTCCAGCGGGTAATGAATGGTTAACCTAGATGGTTTTATCAATTCCTTTAGTCCAGTCAACAATGCATCTATGTGGTAAGCAGTTATCCTGAGTCCATCGGATTTTGGAGCAGTTACCTTTATCATATTATAACACCCGCCACGCCATGCTTATTATAAGGCTTACTACAGAAAGCGCAAGCAATGTCTTCCAACCTATCTTAAGCACTTGATCCAATCTATAGTTTGGATAAACTGCTCTTAGGAATGAGAAGAACATCATCAATAGAAACACCCTAAAACCAAGCCAAAACGCCGGGGATAAATCGCCCAGTACCCATATGTATGGACCACTCCATCCGCCCAGAAATAGCAGCGATATAAGCAGCGACATTATGTAGCCCTTCTCATATGTCACAGTCATTGTTAATCCGAACATTAATCCACCGTACTCCGTAAATGGACCGGCAACTACGTCGCTTTCGTTAGTGACTATCTCGAATGGATACCTATCGGTGGCCATGGCGGTTGTTATTATGGCCAAGAGAAATGCTGCAGGATTCATTAATGCGCCGGGCAGCATTGATTGGCTGCTCACAGCCCTAAATGGATCCGCAGTAGCGTAAAGTATAAGCATGGAAATCACCGACGCCATAAATGACACTTCATACGACACATAGACCAAGGCTTCCCTTACGGTGCCTATGAATGCCCACTTATCATTAGAGGCCCAGCCCATGGCTACCATGGCTAAATTAAAAATGGATAATAGGACTACCACTATTAATATGTTATATGGGGTATAGATGGCTATCAGATGAGGACCGGCGGGGAGGAAGAGGAGGGGAGTTAATGCCACGAAGAACGCCAAGACAGGTACATGTAGGAAGTACGGCATATCTACTTCATCTGGCAGAATTATTTCCTGTAGCATGTAACGAATCAAATCACTAACGGGTTGAATTATGCCTCCCGTCCTCCTAGATATCTGTAGAGGACCATACCTCCACTGAACCCTTCCAGCGGCTTTCCTCTCCCACCAAATAGTGTATATGAGCACCACAAAGAGACCAACTAGGCCTGGCAGGAACCAAACCGCAAAAACAGGTTCCCACATCAAGAACTCCACTATTGGACCGATTACTGGAACGCCGAGTAGGAACTTTATTATCGGTTCTACAAGCGGAATTTGCACAAGATACATGACTAAAGCCAACCACTGGCAAAGTTATAAGTTTTGCTAAACTCCAACTCATCACGGCGATCAAGGATGAGGGAGAGACTCTTCTACAGCAGTATATCTCCCTCATTATATATGCTTTGATTTACCTCCCTGAAGGGGCCTATCTTAACATTTCTATTAATAAATACGTGATCCTTTATATATGTGCCATCGCCTATGGTGACTCCCTTCTCAATTCTAACCCATTTACCTATGGATACGTCCTGCCCAATCACTGCACCATCGATATGCGCGCCAGCCTCTATCCTGACTCCATCCATTATTATCGAGTTAGATATATTCACGTTCTTCCCTATCTTGGTATTCCTTAGTACTATTGCGTAGGGTCCTACTTCGCTTCCCTCCCCTATCTCTACATTATCATCGATTAATCTAAGATCGTTGGGCTTGAATCTCTCAAGCGCCTTGAAGTTCGCCTCCATATATGTCTCAATAGTTCCAATATCGAACCAATAATCGTGCAGCACATACCCATAAACATCGGATTCACGCAGCATCTTGGGTAATACATCGGTGGCTAGTTTTCCTTGATTTCCGGGTTCTGGGAAGTACCGTAGGGCCTCCTCAGAGAATATATATATTCCAGCATTAGCCAAGTTAGACCGTTGAGCTGTGGCGGGTTTCTCAATGAAGCTAATTATCTTTCCCTTATCATCAAGCTCGGCTATGCCGTAATGCCGGGGATCAGAGACGGGTGTTAATGCTATAGTGGCTAATCCGCCTTTTTCCTTATGATATTTCAACATATCATTCATGTCTATCATGGTGAATATGTCTCCATTAACCACGGTGAAGTCACCGTTGATGCCATGTAATTTATTTATTAATGAGACGGGGCCTGCATCGCCGAGAGGCTTATCCTCTATTATTATTGAGGCATTATTCCATTTATTATTAAGGTGACGCTCAATCTTGTCACCCATATATCTAATCGAGACGAATATCCTGGATGGATTTGATTTAATGACGGACTCCAATATCCAATCAATTACTTCCTTGTTAAGAATTGGAAGAAGAGGCTTAGGTCTAGTATAAGTGAGCGGCCTTAACCTAGTTGCATAACCCCCCGCCAAAACAATGGCATCCATATAATTGGTATCAATAACTCCTTAATAAAATTTTCAATGGGGCAAGAGCCCTAATCCCCTTACGTGCCTAAAGGATGGAGCCGCCGTTCCTTTTAATAATAATGTGAGATGCGGCAATAAACGAAAGAAATAAAGATATGGCAAACCCTTCACCTTAGTGTTAACGCTCGAGTGGGATAGAGGAACCGTGTTAATAAAAGGTGGGAAAGTGGATTTGCCATATGTGAAATTCGACGAGAGAAGCAGTGCATTCAGGACTCTTGCCATTAATTACGGCAAATTAGTGAAATATTTAGAATCAATGGGGATTAAGTATGTGGATAACGTAATGGATAAGGAACAATGCATTATAAAGGTTAAGCGGGAAGTGAGGCTGAGAAGCTACCAGAAAACAGCGCTTGATAAGTGGATAGCTAAGAGGGCGGGAGTAATAGTGATGCCCACGGGTATGGGTAAGACCCACGTCGGCATAGCAGCCATAGCTGCATTAAGGGTAAAGTCCCTAGTGATAGTGCCGACGATAGAATTAATCGATCAATGGGTTAACACTGTGGAGCATTACTTGGATGCCAGAATTGGTAAGTATTATGGAGGCGAGAAGGTAGAGGGATGCATAACCGTGACGACGTATGATTCTGCTTATATATCAATTGAGAGGCTGGGAAATAAGTATTCGTTATTGGTGTTCGACGAGGTTCATCACTTGCCCAGCGAGGGTTATAGGCAAATAGCTGAATTGTCTCCGGCCATGTATAGGTTAGGACTCACTGCTACACCTGAGAGAAGCGATGGGCTTCATCAAGATCTGTTTGGCTTGGTTGGGCCAATAGTGTATAGGGTAAGCGTGGAGGAGGCTAGGGGACTATATATAGCTGACTTCGAGACTAATTTAATTAAGGTTGACCTAAGCGATGCAGAGTTAAGGCGGTACAGGGAATTAATGAGGAAGTATAGGGAATTCATTAAGAAGAGCGGAATAAGCTTCAGGAGGCCCAGTGACTTTAAGGCATTGGTTAAGATGAGTGGACGAAGCAAGGCGGCGAGGGAGGCATTACGGGCTTGGCGTGAGGCTAGGCGGCTTGCCATGACTGCGCCAAGCAAGTTAGATGCAGTTGAGGAAATATTGAGAAAGCATCCAAATGATAGGGCAATTATATTCACTGAACTCAGCGATTTATCTCATGAAGTCAGCAAGAGGTTACTGTTACCGGAGGTAACGTATGAGACGCCAAGGGAGGAGCGGGAAGCCGTGATGTCTATGTTTAGGAGGGGGGATGTTAAGGCCATAGTGACGGGCAAGGTATTGGAGGAGGGAGTTGACGTGCCTGACGTTAATTTAGTGATAATCCTAGGCGGCACTTCAAGTGAGCGGCAATATGTTCAGAGGATTGGGAGGGCGCTACGGCTTAAGCCAGGTAAGGCTAAAATATATGAAGTAGTCACCAGTGGAACGAGAGAGGCATCGAGGCGGCATGCTTCCACTTAATTTATTGAGGCTACGGTTCAGTAAGGGCCAAGTGAGGCCGAGATACATAGATGCAGCGGAGGCTGAGATATTGCCTGAAGTCATCTCGATATTTAGGCAGAGCATTGGAAAGAAGCTTGGGGAAGTAAATGCATTGATAGAGGACTTGGGCGGGGATCCTCGCCTCTTGCGGGGATTAATGCATGTTCTTAGGAATAGATTAACGCTCGAGGATGTTAATGAGGCTGTCCTCATTAAGGCTAGGCTAGATGCGTTCAGGGAGGCTGCGAAGTTTTATCCAATAAATGCGGAGAAGAGGGATGATGTTCTAGGGAGGGTGGCAAGCAGAATTGGAATGAGTAAGCAGGAATTAGATGATGCATTCCTCAAGATATATGATGATGAAAAGAGAATAATTGATTTCAGGGAACCTAGTCCAGATGAGTTGAGGCGGGAGTATAACTTATCATTGATGCAGACCATGCTGTTTAAGGCTATTGATATAGATATAGAGGTGAGAATGAGTGGATCACAAGCCAAGGCCTTTCTTAGACGAGCCAAATTAATGGGATTAATGTATATTGCTGAAAGCGTTGTCGGCGGAATAAGGATGAGAATAGATGGGCCTGTTTCTATTCTTAAACAAACGGATAGGTATGGCACTAGGCTGGCTAAGTTAGTGCCCATGCTCATTGGAGCAGAGTGGAAGCTGCTTGCTAGAGTCAAGATAGGCGAGGGAACGCATATTTACGAGGAGTCAAGCGATGAGGTGGATTTCCCATTATCTCCACCTCAAGAGGAGGTCTCATTTGATAGTTTTTTAGAGGCGGATTTCTATAGGCGATTGTCCTCTATTTGTGGACAAGTGGAGCGTGAGCCTGAGGCACTAACTGCGGGTGGTCGCATAATTATACCTGACTTCAGCGTGGGAGATGCATATATAGAATTAGTGGGTTACTGGTCGCCACAGTATATTGAGAGGAAGTATGAGAAGCTCGTGAAACTTAACATACCCATAATAGTTCTAGTTAATGAGAAGCTGGCCACATCAACTTGGAAAACCTTGCCCCACTTTGTAGTGACTTATAGAGATAGGCCTAGGGTGACTGATATATATAAATTGATCAAGCCTTACTGCAAAAAGAGTTAGCCGCCCATTTCCCGCCTACATAGTAGGGCCCAAGCCGTGCGTTTGTCAGGCAACCCTTCGCGGGTTGAACCCCCTGACCAAGCTAGACTACGGCCCCCGAGTCGGTTAGGCATAGGAGAGTTTTTAAAGATTAACACGGGTCATCGATTGATCCTCCATTATCCTAATTAATGCTTGATCTCCAGAACTTCCCTGAAAATAATTATTGATAAAACGAGCAATAAATCTCGCCATTCAAAGCAACCAAGCTAATCTTTATATTGTAACCAAGGTATTATTGCTAGATGGGTGTCAAGGCCTGGATAGCTTTTGATGATACGGATGATTATGAGCAGGGATGCACTACCTTTGTAATGTATAATTTCTTGAAGGAGTTCTTGAGGACCAGAAGCGAGGATCGCATTATTGGTTTACCGAGGTTGGTGAGGCTGAATCCATATGTTCCCTTTAAGACTAGGGGAAATGCAGCCGTCGCGGTTCAAGTCGAGATAGATGATCCATATGAATTGTTGGAAATGGGTATAGGCGTGGTGGATAAATTCTACGTGCATGGTGCTAAAACCAGTCCAGGCATAGTTGTGTCCAGAGTAAATGATGAGAAGTGGTTCTATTACTCCGCATTAAGTGATGTTATTCCCAGGGCAGTGGCGGAGAGGGTGGCTAAGAGGATTAAGGCATTAACGTGGGGTGGACGAGGTATAATTGGTGGTTTAGCTGCAATAATGGCTGATTTAAGCGAATCCACATTCGAATTATTATCATACAGAGATGGGGAACGGCCGCCCATAGATGCCGATATGCTTAGAACTCTAAGCAAATTGACCGAACCATTCACGTTTGCCAACATGGATCGAGAAAGGCCACTAATAGTCCCCAGCACTAATGATCCAGTGCTATTCGGCGTAAGGGGGGATTCACCGTTTCACGTTATGTATATCAGCAATGCATTGACTTTTTTACTTGGAATAAACCCTAAGTGGTTACTTTATGAAACCAATCAAGGAACTGGAGCTGGCTTTGCATTAATTGGAAACAAGGTATATCAAGCAACTGCAGTGAGCGGTTATGTAAACTCCATTACGAGAAGCAAGGAGGGGCATGCATTGATTAAGGTGAACAATGAGTCTATTATTATTTATAGGCATACAGGCATGGGAGGAGCAATAGGCAATTACGTGATGGTTCTCGGCGGCCGGCGGCCCGGCATTAATGATAATTCAATATATGCAGAATCAATATTTAGCATCAATGAATCCCCACAGGTAAGTAATCCTAGGTGTCCTAAATGCGGCAGCGTCCTTAAGTCCGCCGGCAAAGGCGAGCTCAAGTGCATCAAGTGCGGGTTTAAAGCATACTTACCCAAAATCGTTAAGGGCAATTGGAGCTTCAGGGAATTATTTCCAAACATGGGTGAAAGAAGGCACTTAGCTAAGATCCCTGAACGAGTAGGCTTAGAGGGAACCAGTAAATTATTTGATCACGTGATAGAATGGATTAGGTAATGATCATTACGACTCATCTCGCCAGATAATTAATGATTGCCTATCCTTATTAAGTCAGTATACGTATAGTATACGTATACTATCATCAGTACTGGCTATGATTAACTGCCGATCGATTTTTCATTTATGTTAAAGTTTATATATCCGATATCGGATAATGTAACTCAAGAGAGCAATGGGTAATCAGGAACACGGTGACTGGAAAGCGAGAGGTGCTGGGTCTCCATCTAGGTATATACAAAATGCGACGTATCTAGCATTATCGGTATCCCTGATAGAGATAATCACGGGAATAAGCATGAATATCATAGTCCTTGAGGCCGATGGTCTACACACATCGATTGACTCGATAATATTGTTCTCACTTTACATAGGATTCAGCATGGCATCTAAACCTGCAGATATAGATCACCCATATGGCCACTATAAATATAAGTACCTTGCCATGTACACGGTTGCAATAGTTATAATAGTTGCAACATTTATCCTGATATATGAGGCTATCATGGATATAATTAGAAACCAAATAGAGAAGCCGCCCATAGTCTCCCTCTATATAGTCGGAATCATACTTGCATTGGTTGTTTCACGTATGGTTTACCTGCTGATTGGACATAGAAGACTTAGTGAGCCGGTCCTAATGTTAGAGGCAAAGCATGCTGCGGCTGATATAGCTGATTCATTAATGATAGTGGGAACCATAGTGCTCTCGATGTATATTCCATTAATAGAACCCGTGGCTGCCTTAGCCATATCATCATACCTGCTCTACCTAGCCAGCAACTATATCAAGGAATCGGTAAATACATTACTTGATCGTGTCGATCCATCCTTGGCACATAAAATAATTAGTACGCTTGGCGATTCAGGCATAATTGTAAGTGATGTGAAGCTAAAGAATCTGGGCAATGGATATGCCGTTGACATAGTGATAAAGGTTCCCCATAGCTATTCAATAGAGGAGGCACATAATGCAGCAAATAACGTTGAAACTAATATACGAAAACAATTCGCAACAATTAGAAGCGTGACTGTTCACATGGAGCCACTCCAATAAACAAGGCCCCAAAACTCCTGGGACTCCAATTATGGAAGTAGCTAACACATTATGTGCATCTCGGTCACTCTAATCCCCCTCCTCTTCCCAAAAATTAATCACTGGAATCGATATTAAACGAATC
>ERZ1669250.340-NODE-340-length-22675-cov-3.420866_pt1 | contig 22675 bp, 28 predicted proteins | sample MGYA00579295_ERZ1669250 | MGnify/ENA primary metagenome ERZ1669250 (study PRJEB41166, sample SAMN08046056) | hot springs metagenome | biome: hot spring; feature: acid hot spring; material: thermophilic sediment; isolation source: thermophilic sediment from acid...
AGCACCCATGAAAGGGGTGTAACCCTCCAGACCTCGGGGAACCCTCGCCATTTATGGCGGGGAGGAGGTCAGTTCTATGCCTGTCTCAGCTAGTAGTTGGGTCAATATACTATGCTGCATTGGATTAAATACATTGTCAATATAGGCAATTCCCCTCTCTACTTTCAATAAATCCATGTTCAACAAGAAATATAGAAGCAGCTCATGAATGCGGTAAAACGGCAAATATGTTATCAATATCATTGAATTCAAGAAAATGAACCATTTAATAATATTTTCGTTAGTATTTTCATTGGATTCAATGACGCCGTAATCGGTTTAGTCCCTTATGGAGAGTTCAAATACTCTACAGTAGTCTCCGACTAATCTGCATAATGTTAAGGATATGAGAGACGAGACACTTATTAGCGAGTATCAATGCTTCGCTATGAATGAGGATCGCCGTAGTTCAGCCTCCCCCTGATTTAGACTACGCAATTAAATTAATAATTGAGGCAATTAATGAGGGCGCTGACGTAATATTTTTGCCGGAGAAATGGATAGATAATGGAACTATGGTCATTAATAGGGTGATTGATATTAGTTCATCGTTTGATGGAGTAATTGTCCCAGGCGCCTTTGAATTAGATGGGGAAGTAAAGGCACCCATAATAATTAAGGATCAAGTAATTGATTGGGCCCATAAATCCCACTTAACTGAAACCGAATCGACAAGATTATACCAAGGTCCTGGGCCTCTCTTGTTGAATTATCGTGGAACTAAGCTGGGCATAATGATATGTTATGATGCTGATTTCCCAGAGATAGCGCGAATATTGGCATTAAATGGCGCATCCCTTTTCCTCGTTCCATCAAAAATAGTGAATCGCGGTATTAATATGTGGCGAACCTATATTCTTGCTCGATCATTGGAGAATCGCGTTCCTCTCCTTAACGCGAACGCCCTCGTTCCTCCCCTATTTCTAGGCGGCTCTAGAGTAATTGATTTGCGGGAGGAAGATGGCTTAATAGTGCCAATGGAGCGAGCCTTAGGAAGCGCGCCCGGGATAATTTATCATGATTATAATGATTCGATGAAGCCCTACAGAGAGAAAAGAATGCATGAGTTAAGGGATTATAAGGTAAACGAGGTCATCATTTAGCAGCAAATAAAGTGGACTTCACCATTTAGGGCCGAGGTCATTAATTCTTGTTTAAATGGTTAACATATGGCAATGAATTCCTCACCATCAATAGTAGCGCTGCATCCCAAGGTTTTAGTTAAGCGTATCGCTTCCTCGTAATTAACGGCCGCGGGAGGCGTTAAATGTTCGCCCCATATAATTAATTTCCCAATTTCCTTAAGTCTAGTGATTATATTAATTTCATGTTCCTTATATAATGCATGCATTATCACGACGTAGTCAAAGCCATCTCTAAGTGGCGGTTCATTAAATGAGCCAACAATTACATCCACATCGCGGCCCTCACGTTCGCTGCACTTTAGTAATCCCATTAATGGGTATATTGATTTATCCATGCCCACCAAGTATCCATCAAGTGAGAGCAAGTATCGTCCAGTGCCTGCGGCGGCGTCCAGTATCCTTCCATGCCTTACATAGCGCCTTAGCTTCTCTGGGCTGAATCTACCGGACTTATCGCATATATGAGGCATTATCTCGTCTAATGACATACTCATAGGCCTGGTCTTCAATAATTCACGTATTGTGGAATTGGATATGTGCACGCCTATTCCCCTAAATGCGATTTCTGACACGAACCATGGACTTGATTTACCCATATAGACCATCAGTGGTTTTAGAGATAGAATGGTTGTTAAATTATCGTAACCGCCGGGTAATTCCAACCATTTGCCATCAATTAATGCCCACCGGGCCACTCCAAAGCCCGCCACAGGCTTATCTAGATCACGGCTGGTTCCGAGAAAAACGCTCATGACTATAATTCATTTAAGTATATTAATAATACTTACTTTAGCCGCTTCATTTGAATCTCCATTAGGTCGGTCATCATTACCTCGGCCGTGGTTCTAGATGGACCTGCAGGCCCCCTTAGCGATATCGTATCGCTTCCAATGCTTATTTCAATTGCATTATAGTTGCCGCTCACGGATGCCAGCATTGAATCAATATTGATGGGCATTATCGAAACCATGAGCCTTCCCTCGAGGAAATCAGCCAATGCCACCTGCTTGTATCGCTTCCCCTCCTTAACAGCCCTCCTAACGTCATCTTCATTTACATTAAACCTAGTTAACTCGACGTTCCGCAAGGTGGATTTAAAGCCTAGCTCATTAGCTAGTATAACTATTTTAGCTCCCGCATCCCAACCATCCAGGTCAATGCGTGGATCAGGTTCAGCTAATTTCTCCCTCACCGCGAGATTAATCGAGTCCTCAGGCGATAATCCATTCTCTATCTTGGTTAAAACGAAATTCGTAGTGGCATTCAAAACCGCCCTGATATCCCTCACGCTCCTGCCCCGTAGGCCCCTAACTAGATCTATTGCAGGGGTACCAGCCATAACTGTAGCCCTATATAGTATTTGGGCCTCGTTATCGGCGGCCAGCTTCAATAATCCAGAGAAATCTAGCGCCAGCCCAGTCTTATCGGCGGTGATTATGCTTATCCCATTTGATAATAATTTCCTATAAATCCCCAAGTTGGGTTCGCCGGAACCATAGCTGGGCGGTATTGATACCACTGCCACATCTATATTAGCGCTGATTAAATCATCAATATTCATCCTAGCGGCCTCTCCATATATTCCCTTATTTACGTAGCTCATTATTTCATTTCCATCCATGCAATTTCCCATACCGTTGCCCATTACGCCGCCTCTCGATGCTATTATGGCCACTACACAGTGAATGGATTTTAATTCCACCAATAACCTTGCGAAGTCTTTACCGACATTCCCAAACCCTATTAATCCCAGTCTCACATTCCCTAAACCCGCATCACTTTATTAATTCTTGTCCCATTTCAGCACTTGAGCTGAAATCGTTTCTCTATTGTTTCACATTAATGGAACGATGGGATTCCAGAAAAGCCCTAATTAACTAGCCGGAACTAGGGTTATCTATGCGGTCAAGAATAATAGTTCTCACGGTGGTGGCGTTATTGGCAATAGCAATTAGCTTACACGCCACCAGCAACTCAACAACTACGGTGCCGCTTAACTCCACGACTCCTGCCCCGCCAACTAACTCTACCTCCCCAACTAACTCCACGGCTGCTAACTCCACGATGCAGGCCCAGAACTCCACATGCGTTGCTGCGTTAGTTCATGTTACATTAAGTCAGCTCTTCTATGAGAGGGTTTATCCATTGGCTAACTCCACTCATAATAATGAATCATTGATGCTGTTGACTGAAGCGAAGAATCTAACGATAACTGCTGAGAAACTAATAAATAAATCACAATGCTTCACCGCGTTAAAGGATGCAATAGAAGCGATTCACCTGGAGCAAAAGGCATTCGTGTTAACCGTTCACTCGAGGCACCTAAATGGCGAGATTAATGGGATACTTGCCCAAGCCAATCAAGAGGAGAGAGAAGCCACTGTACTATTAAGGGAGGCAACAGCATTTAACGCAACAGGAATTACAGGTAATTTAACCCAAATAATAGGTGAATTAAATAACATAACGTCGCTCATAAAAACGGGTAATTTAAGTGCAGCCAATTTAACTGGAATTAAGGCAGAGCTTAGGACTATACGCGCCGAACTGAACTTCATAAGACGCGATATAATAAAGGAGAAAATGCTTGAGACAGCGGCAAATAGGGTAATGCTTAGGGCGTCTCTCTATATCAATTCCACTTCTGTATTTTATAATGAGACTGGAAACGGCTTTGCCGCATACAAGAGGCTTGAGCATCTATATAATGCCATTTATAGAGCATACGACTTGTTGTTGATGCATGGACTTAACGATACTCAAATCTACCAAGTGCTTCGCCAATTGCAATTAGCGCTAGCTAATGGGCCTCAAGGTATAGGCGCCTCCCTAGGCCACTTGAGGCATGCGGCTCATGTGCATGGTGGCCACGGCGGATCTGGTCATGGCAAACATGGCCACCCATAGAACATAATATTAAAGAAAATAAAAAGAAAATAAAAGGATTTTTAAAAATATGGGAAGCCATTTGTGATGCTTGTCCATCTTATTGTTCAACAAGTTTATAAAATTCGGGATTATTGCGTGATTCAATGATATTTAATAGGGAGCTTTCGCTGGTTTATGATGCATCTGGACGCAGTTTAACCGAGTTCCTGATTCAGATAAATGATGATAAGCCAGGCATATTGGCCGCATTAAGTAATGCCTATGCTGATCATGGTATAAACATAATTAATATATCATACAATAGGAATCAAAAAATGATACACATAATAGCAGATATAAGCGAGAGCGATATAGGCATGGGGGATCTAGAGAATCTTCTAAGGAAGTTCTCGTTTGTGGCTAACGTAGTTGAGAAGCCGCTTGAAAATGATTCTCACCTGGTTCCTAGCCTATCGTTACCAACATTCTGGGGTAGGCGCATGGTAGCCATCGATATGGATCTCCTCATACACATCAGCGAAGGTGTATCAGGTCTACTTTTTGAGATGGGTAAACGGGATAGGCTAAGGCTTGGGTCCGGCTTCTCTCCCCAATTGCTTAAATTGGTTCAATTGAGGGGTTTAGCGAGGATAGAAATCTTCATGCTCGGCTCTAATATAAGGGCCCGGCTCTGTAGCGAGGATGGCTTGGATCTAGCAATGAGTTACCTGAAGGGATTATTGCTTGAAATCCCATACAAAATAAATGAGAGGAAGAATGGGGAAGCCTGCATAGAATTGGAGTTAGTTAGCCACTAGTTTTCTTTTTTAACCGCTTCATTGGAACCACTATGTATTGCTGGATGGGGATCTAGCAATGCCTTGGATTTATCAATGTAATCCAACAACCCCGCCTTCTCGAATAACTCGCATACTCTACACACCTCTCTGGACGATGGATAACCACAATACTTGCATTTATATAAATTGGGCTCCACACTGCTTCGAACTAATCTCGATAAGTTATCGCCAAACGACACCAGGGAATACTTTATGTTTGGATTATCGTGCTCCATCTTGGCCAGCGTGAATTTAAGCTTATACCTGGGATTGGTGTATACATATGGGCACTCAAGCTCCATTAATGGAATGCCATGATAATGCGCATATATTGCTATCTCCTCCTCTCTTAGGAATCTAAGCGGTTTTATCCTGGGTATAAACTTCTCCTCCTCAACATCATTTTCAGGAGTGGCGCCGAACCATGCAAACCTCTTAACATCGTTACCAATCACATTAAGCATGACGGTTTGCGCCTCATCATCTATATTATGCCCAGTCGCTATTTTCGTTAAGCCATGCAGTTTCCCAATTATATTCATTGCTCTTCGACGCAGCACGCCGCAAATAGTACACATATGGGTTTGATCGCCCTTGCTCCAGAGACCCTGCGATATATCTGATGCTGTGTACCCATATATATCCTTGAAGGAGAAGGTCTTATACTCTATCCCATTCTCATCAGCTATCTTCTTCACTATATCCACCCTACTCATTCTATAGAAGCAACTAAATGGTTGGCCCTCATTTATGCTGAATGCCATCAGGTACGTATTCTTTGGAATTTTTCCCTGCCTCCTAAATGTGCCTAAGATATGCATCAAAACTAAGCTATCCTTGCCCCCGCTCACTGCTATGCCTATCCTATCCCCATTTTCTATTAATTTATATCGCCTAATCGTCTTAAGAACCGTGTTCTCCATTTCCCTGAATAGGCAATTAAGGCATAGTGACTCGCCGCTTGATGCTCTATAGAAAGCCGCCTCCCTTTTTCCACATCTGGTACAGGTAACCATTTAATGACCCCAGCTAGCCACTAGATTAAATAATTTGATTTAGTAGTTCAAGCGGAATTAGCCTATATATACTCATCTCCGATGTTATCATAGCCATATGATGGGCCATAATCCATTAATAGCTTGGCCATTATGTTAAGGCCTTCATCGCCGAACATTTTACCTATTATATATATATGTTGGCGTATCAGGTCATACTTCATTTCGTCACTTATGGTTAACTTATATATGTATTGCCTCGCGTTATTGATCATTTTCTGTCGCTTGGAGACTAATCCCCTCGTGTATAACCTGCTTAGAACAGTTAATATGGTCGTGTATGCCGTTTTTCTACCTGTCTTGTTTAATTCATTCCAGATTTCATTCGCGGTGGCCTCCTTTAACCTACCAAGTATGCCAATTATGTCGGCTTCAAGTGGGCCAATAGTTAGTAGCCTCTTCTTTTCTACACTGGTCATTAGAATTATTTTTCTCCCCTTGTAGTTTAAATATATTTCCCTCGTTAATCGACGATATCACGATAATCTAATGTCCATGCGTATCTTATATACATATGGCGCATATTCTCTAACTATTTTTCTACTGACTATATTGCAATTAATCCCAGCCTCTATACAATTGCTTGAAACTATAGATTCAGCCTCCCGCCACGGCTCCTCCTCGCTGCCCGTATGATAGAAGTGAATAATGCCGCCATTAACAACGCATGATAAAGCATACTTAAAATACTGGGCAGCTCCCAGGGGAAGCGTCATTATAACCCTATTAAATCCCTTTCCCACGGCTTCACAGAAGTGCCTCGCATCATCCTCAACCGGTATTACCCTTCCCCTAGCCTTATTGAGGATCACATTCTTCTCCAAATATTGAACGGCCACTGGATTTAGCTCAACCGCATGAATTGAAAAAATATTGGGCTGCATCTTCAGTATTGCAAACGCGTAGGGACCAGCACCGGCGAATAGATAAGCTATGGATTCCCCAGGCTTAACTAGAAGCGATAGCTCAAGCCGATCACTTTGGTCCCTTGGCGAAAAAAATACCTTAGTTGGGTCAATCAACAATCTATAACCCAGCTCCTTATGGATTACCTCAGTTGGTCCAGGCACTAGTACCTCTGTTTCATAAAGCCTAAAGGTACCTTGCCTAGCGCCGCTTCTCCTAATTACTGCCCTCAGGTTCTTATTTAACTTGATTAGAGCAGTTGCTATTTCATGCTTATACGCCTCCAGCTCTGGCGGAATTTCTATAATAGCCACTGCCCCTTCCCTTGAACCAATTATATCGAAGCTATTGGGGACTAGGTTCCTTAATTCACTCGGAACATTAACTACATCTCTAAGCCGCATTATTATTTGATCGGCTTTGTGGACATTATAAACATGACTGGTTAATATTAAGAACCAGAGGGAAACGATAACTGTTGTTTTAGAGGAATCTCGGTATCTCCCTTCTCTCCGTTTGTTGTTGAGGAACGTTTTGGGCATTGCCCTTCTGCTCGAAATATAATCTAAGTAGCTCTGGAACAGCATTCTCAACATCCATCTTCTTAAGCAGCTCCATGTATGAGCCGGTATGCTCAACATCTACCTGAATAAATGAGACAGCTATTTGCCTCAGCTTCTCCTCCAACTCCTTCAGCATATCTATGGTCATGACTGATGTTATTAATGGATTGCTTAACCATGACTCAAAGTCTTTAACTGTTCTCTCTATATAGAACAGCATTGCTTGAGCTGAAAGCAATAGCGCGAAGCGATCTTGAGATGAAGCATAGTCCCCATACTTATTCAAGTCATCCAGAAGCTTTTTCTGTCCATAAATCCATCCCTCCAGCCTATTAACTAGGCCCCTGATATGGTTCTTTATCTGACCCTCAACGGTTTCCTCGTTTTCCATGATGCCATAATATAGCTCCTCATTATTAAACCTTTTTGTCTTGGTCAAGCTGCATAACGCCCCATTGGTTCCCTCGATGCCAAGGAAACTTAATCTCCATTTAAATGGAGAATCCTTGGACAAGATCCTTACCGATCATGAGGACATGTAAACGCAACGTTAAAAATCCCGTCGATTTTTACATTGATCCAATGCCCAGAGAACTTGAGCGCGGTTATAGGATCTTGTTTAATGGAAAAGGCAAGTATTTTAGGCCAATGGGCATCTCAATGGTATTAGTGCTTTCAGTGGCTATGTCGCTATATGCCGGGCTATCCATAGTTCAATCACTTATAATAGGCATTGTTTACTTGTTAGCAATAATTGGAACGCCGTATCTAATTAAATTGCTTGTCCACGGTATTGGCTCATATAAGATGTACCTCACGATTTCTCTGGTAATGTATATGGAGTCAGTGGTAATAGATTTTCTACTGACATTGGTTAAGCATGTACCTATGGTTATGGTAGGCGTCATGATAATGTTGCCCCTCACCTCCACAACAATAACGTTGCTTCGAAATCCAGGCAATAATCAATCGATAATAAGCTATCTCTGGGACTTAAGTAAGTTATTTGCGGTGTTGCTCATATTTCAACTAATGGCATATACATTCATACTGGATAGGATCATAGTTGGGCTCAGGGCAATTGGAATAATCAGCATAGATGTTTCGATGTTCCTCCTTTCAATATTAATCGAATTATTAGTACTCGGTAGGCATAAGTCAATTGGAACATTCGATTACCTCGGCATGTTTGGCACATATATTTACTCCATAACGGTTCAGGATGGGTCATTTTTTGAGGAAGCTCTCTCGGCTAGGTCTGTGAAGACCAAGGTGAAGACTCACATAATTAAGTTGGCCGGCTATGATAATGCCTTCCTCGTGATTCCATACTTTCACGGCGGTCCGATAAGGAATGTTGGCGGGGGAGAGATAATTCCTAGAATTATGGAGCTTGGAAAAAAGGCTAATGCATTGCTTATATATGTACATGGAGTGGGGAGCCATGAATTAGACCCTGTGTCCCAATATGATGTGGATCAAATACTTAGATCAATCAATGATGCATTGCTCCATATGAGAGACACCACTATTGCTCCTATAAAGGCGATACCATTCACCACAGTGATTAGGGGAGATATAAGGGCATCGGCCATTCCATTGGGTGAGAAAACAATGGTAATAGTATCCCGCATAAATAAGTCCACTGATGATATACCTCTACGCGTTTATGAGGAACTGCGTCAAGAACTTGGATCGATTATAGAGAATTATATACTTGTAGATGCGCAGAATGGTTTTGGCAATGATAATTCCTGGAGCGATGATGATGTGAAAGACCTAGCCGAGGCAATCAAGGAATTAGATAGAACTCCACGCATTGAGTCTCCATTATTGATAGGCATAGGACACATAGATTACAGCGACATTAATGCTGATCCAGCGGAGATAGGTAGTGCAGGCATATTTGTAATGATTATTGAATTTGGCGGGAAACGATGGTTGCTCATAAATATTGATGGGAATAATATAACTCCTCATCTAAATGAGCGATTAATTAGCGAGTTAAGGGATGGTTTTGACCAGGTCATCGTTATAACCACCGATAATCACCAGTACACGGGATCCTTTGGGAAGCTGGGATATAAGGTGGTTGGTGAATCCGTTGATTCCAATGAATTGATAACCAAAATTAAGGAAACTATAGGGAAAATAAGTCCCTCAATGGTAGTGCCCATTCATGTTGAGACTGAGACTGAGGTTAAGGTAATTGGAGAGGATGGATTTAGAGGCATGGTGGAGGCAGCTGCTAGGTCAATAAAGGAGGCTCCGAGATTCATTTTCTTATACTTAGGACTCCCCTTAATACTTGCATTGACATTATCTATGTTGATATAGTGGTGGCAAGCCCCACCCTCATTGGATTATTTGGGCGATTATCTATAAGGGCAAGGCCCTCTTAAGGTTTGGCTGTGCAGCGATAAATTCTTAAACTTAGGCTTATGGGCTTTGAAGATGGTCTCGAGTCAGCCGAGGAAGCAGAGGAAGAGGCGATTAAATGCCTCGTGGTATGAGAAGCGTAGATTTCTAATTGCGCCATTATCGAAGGATCTCCAGAAGCAATATGGGGTGAAGAGGTTAGTGGTTAGAAAAGGGGATACGGTAATAGTTATGAGGGGTGATTATAAGGGTATAAGGGGTAAGGTAATGTCGGTTAATTACAGGAAGGAAAGAATAACCGTGGAAAACGTTTCATCAAAGAGGGCCAACGGCGAGGTCGTTTATCACCCGATTCATGCATCTAAGGTAATGATAGTTGAGTTGGACACTAGTGATAAGCGTAGAATGAATGCTATAGGAAAGAGGAAAACAGCTGAAGCGGTGTCTGGCGGTGAGGAGGTAATAGTTCCTCAGCAAGGTGGTTCATCGTGACTCACTTAAGGAGATCAATGGCACCTGGTTGGTGGCCCCTAGAGAAGGGTTACTCTTGGGCTGTAAAGCCTAATCCAGGCCCCCACGGCGCTTCGGAGAGCCTGCCATTAGGGTTAGTTCTAAGGGATTTATTGGGCTACGTAACTACGCTGCAGGAGGCGAGGAGAGTGCTCGGCGCTGGTTATGTTAAGGTGGATGGCAAGACAAGACGGGATTATAAGTATCCAGTTGGCGCAATGGATGTAATAGAATTGGTGCCCACGGGTGAATTATTCAGGATTCTTCCGGATCCGGTTAAGTTCTTGAAAGTTATTCAGATACAGCGGGAGGAGGCCAATGTCAAAATAAGGAGGATAGAGAATAAAACATCGGTGAGGGGAGGTAAGGTTCAATTGAATTTCAATGATGGATCTAATGTTGTGGTCAGCGATGCCAAGGACTACTTAACTCTTGGATCCGTGTTATTCTCGCTTAGCGAGGGTAAGATACTTGATTATATCCCGATCAAGCCCGGGAATTATGCATTAATATTTAGGGGAAGCAATGCCGGCAGGCATGGGGTATTGAAGTCGATTATTCAAACAATGCGTCGCAGGGAAGCCATAGTTTCAATTAACGATGAGGGAACCGAATATAGAACTATTCTAGATCATGTATTGATGATTGGCAAGGATTCACCGATGGTGAGGGTGAACTAGGATGACGGTCATAGATGTGGCATCGCTGGATCTAAAGACCATTACGCCGGAATCATTGGATTGGCATCGCTTCGTGCTGCCTGCCGATAATCCCATGAGATCAATTAGGATTGAGAAGGTCGTGGTCAACATGGGGGTTGGACAAAGTGGGGAGAAGCTTGAGAAGGCAGCTAACGTCCTTAAGGAATTAACGGGTCAAGAGCCGTCTTATAGGAAGGCCAAGAAATCAATAAAGGATTTTGGAATACGAAAAGGAGAATATATAGGGGTAGCGGTTACCCTCCGCCGGGAAAGAGCTGTCTGGTTCCTACTTAAGTCACTGGCCGTGGTCGACTTCACTCTAAGGCGGAGTAGCTTTGATAATTATGGGAATGTTAGCTTCGGAATAGCGGAGCACATATTAATGCCTGGCGCTCGCTATGATCCTGCCGTGGGCATTTGGGGCTTCACTGTAACCACGGTGCTGGCGAGGCCCGGCATGAGAGTTCAGTATAGGCGTAGAATGAGGCATGAAGTCGGCAGAAAGCAGAGAGTATCTAAGGAGGAGGCAATAAAATTCTTCACCGACGTAATAGGAGTTAGAGTAATCTAATAGGATTTTAAGTTAAGGTAAGAATTAAATTATTGATGGGTAACCCAATTAAAGATTGGGAGGTCTAAGTGTTCAATTACTTATAAGCAGCGAATTTTTTATTGCTGGGAGTAGATGTATGGCTCTTTAGGTCTTGTGGGCGATGGCTGGTTGCTCTTCAAAAAATTTTTAAATAATAGGTTCAAGAATGGCAAGTGTTTAGGATAGTTTCTGTCAGGGATTATATAAGGGTGCCCCCGACTAAGTTTGGGGAACCAATAGACAAGATAGCCGTGGAGCAGTTGAGGGAATTATATGAGGGAAGGGTCGAGCGAGACTTAGGTATATTCGTTACCGTGTTTGATATAAAGATAAATAAGAGGGGCATAGTTATGTTCGGGGATGGAGGTGCTTATCATAGGGTGGAATTCAAGGCTCTCGCATTTGTTCCATTAATTAATGAAGTAGTGGAGGGCGAGGTCGTGGATACTCATGATTATGGAGCATTCATTAGGATTGGTCCCACTACAGCATTCATGCATAAAACACAGATAACTGATGAGAATGTGATTCATTATGATAGGCAAAGCAAGATATTCATTATAGGAGAGAAAACGCCTGAAAAAACGCCTAGAAGGCTTGGAAAGGGTGATGTAGTTAGAGCTAAGATAGCTGGCGTTAGTTACTTCTCAACATCGGATGGTAATAGGGTAAATATATCGCTGACCGCTAGGCAACCATTTCTAGGCAAGTTGGAGTGGATAGAGGAGGAGCTGCAAAAGAAGAAAATTAAGCCACAGCAGCGGTGATTGGTGTGTCTAGGCGTAGATTCACCGGCAAGAGGCACTTATCTGGTTACAAGGCTTGCAGGAACTGCAAAATGATTATTCCAGATGATGCAGAAACATGCCCAAACTGCGGCTCCACTGATTTCAGTAATGAATGGAATGGATTAATAATAGTAATTGACGCTGATAAATCATGTATGGCTAAATCCCTTGGATTAAGCAAACCGGGAATGTATGCAATAAATGTGGTCTAAATCACCTGGAATTTATATTAACATGTTTTGGTTAAGGAGATTAAGTCCAGGGACTCAGCGATGGATTAGGTATATTAGATATTAAAATTAATGTTGAAAATTGCTAAATTCTCTGAGGAATCTTCCTTGGTCTTCACTCATATATTCGTCATGCATTTCCCCATAGAGGCTAGACCCCTCGTTTTACCAATGCGTTAATGTTAAATATTGGAAGAGGCCCTCCTCTACTTATGCCCATTACATATAAGTGTAAGTTTTGCGGCTTCGTATTGTACAATGATGATACTAAGATTAAGTCACATGAGAGCATTAAAAAGCAGTGGGGATACATGTGTCCAGTATGTATGAGTCCCCTTAATGAGAAAAGCAGTTCAATTAAGTGGGTATTTCAATAACTTGCATTCTAAACATGGAAACGACATAATCATTGCAAGATCCTTTTTATTTAGGCTCTTGAGAATGCTTATTAACATTTAGTTAATTAAGCAATTAATGAGAGACGTCGCCATTGTTGGGGTTGGTCAATCCCGGTTCGGCAAGAGGAATGACGTGAATCTACAGGAATTGGCCTGGGAGGCTGTGAGGGAAGCATTAAGCGATGCTAAGTTAAGCCAAAAGGACATTCAGTACTCGGTAGTTAGTAATATGGGTCTATGGTCAGCCGAGGAGTTGCCCGCCGTTACGGTTAATGAGTATTGCGGATTAACTCCAACAGGTAGTCATAGGGTGGAGGCTGCATGTGCATCTGGAAGTGCTGGAGTTACTTCTGCTTATAACATGGTTGCCAGCGGCGCAGTTGATATAGCTATCGCTATAGGCATTGAGAAAATGAATGAATCCCCAACCGATACTGTAGTTGAGTTGATCGGCCGCGCCGGATACTACTTATGGGAATTCGAAAACTTTGGTTTAACCTTTCCAGGCTATTATGCCCTCCACATGAATGCATACATGAGTCAATACGGTGCGACGGAGGAGGATTTCTGTAGGGCAGCAGTTAAGGCGCATCACTATGGTTCGCTTAATCCTAAGGCGCAATTCAGAAACGAGATAACCGTGGAGCAGTGCCTATCAAGCAAGTACGTGGCGTGGCCTATCAAGTTATATGATGCTAGCCCAATAACCGATGGCGCTGCAGCGATTATACTTGCAAGTGGAGAAGTTGCCAGAAAGATAACGGACACGCCGATCTGGATACGCTCAATAGGTTATGCGACGGGCTCCGCTAACCTTACTAAGAGGCTTGACTTCACCGGCCTTGAGGCGGCTCGTAGAGCAGCAGAGGCGGCGCTTAGGCGAGTTGGCTTGGGGAGGAGGGAGATATGGCGTTATTTCGATGTTGCCGAGGTTCACGATTGCTTCACGATCGCCGAGGTGATGGCTTATGAGGACCTAGGAATAGTTGAGAGGGGGGCTGGGATCCAATTGATTAGGGATGGCCAGACATATAAGGGAGGCTTGCTTCCAATTAATTTGGATGGGGGTTTAAAGGCAAAGGGCCACCCAATAGGCGCAACGGGTGTAAGCATGATTGCTGGATTAACGGATCAATTGCTTCAGAGGGTAGAGCCTCGGGAGCGGCAGGCCGATATTAGAAAGGGATGGGCTTTGGCCCATAATGTTGGCGGCACTGGTCACTATGCATATATTACCCTCTTATCCCTAGATCGCGAGGGGACCCCAGCATGATTGTGACGGATAAGGATGGAAATGCAATGCTTCAGAGCGAAAGGGAGTTAAGGTTGAAATACGTGATTTCAATCAGTAAAATTAAGCAGTTCTTCGATGGATTAAGGGAGGGGAAAGTGTATTATACGAGGTGCAGGAAGTGTGGCGCTAAGTATTTCCCGCCGCAGGCAGATTGCCCTTCATGTGGCTCAAGCGACATGGAGTGGCTTCCCATAAGTGGATTGGGTAGATTGATGGCCTTTACAATAATAAACGTTAAGCCATCCACGTTCAACGGCCCTGACTATGCGGTTGGCGTTGCTAGGTTCGGCGACATAGGCGTGGTTGCTTGGATTGATGGGGAGCCAGACTCCTTAAGGCACTCCCTGAGACCTGGCGCTGAGGTCGAGCTTGTGGTTCACGATAATAAATACTGGATCCGACCCGTTAATGAATAAATATTTGTTTGATTCTATAAATAAATTATTTATCTAGCACTAATCTATATGTGTAGTTATTGCTACGCATTCAGAAGAGGCCACCCGTGTTTCAAATGATCTTGCATCATCATCTGTTTGATTGGGCTATGGTTAACTAAATATATTATGGTTACTTATATAAAATGGCGCCCGAAAGGTATAAAAAGGTATGTTTAGTATACTATAACTATGTATGCGATAGACTTAGTAAAGAAAGAACCGATATATGTAAAGAAAGGGACGCCAGCCATAGAGGCCGTGAGGCTAATGTCGAAGGCCAACACCGGTCTCGTGGTGATCATAGATGAGGCCGGCAAGGTATCTGGAGTAGTAAGCGAGAGGGATATAATAAGGGCTATGGCTAATGGAATCGACCCATCCACACCGGTTGATCGAATTGGAACAATGGGCTCCATAGTTAAGGTACATGAAAAAGACCCAGTCCTCAAGGTGGCTGCACTAATGGCTGAGCGAAACGTTCGGCACGTGGTCGTGGTTGATGACGATAATAAACTTAGGGGAGTAATATCCATAAGGGATCTACTGCGGGAGTACGATGCATTAAAGGAACTAGCCAGAAAACCATTAATACCGCAAACTAAGGAGTAAATGCTATATCTAGCCCTTAAATTCCCAAAGTTATAATGGGTGTTCTTATATAATTATGATAATGAGTTCAATTAAAATTAATTCATTTTTCAATTTTTAAATTATAAATTAGTTATTAAATTGTCTTCCTGGTTTGGATCTGATGGCTCCCCACCATGAGCGGCGAGGGTTCTACGCCCACACACTAGGGTGTTCCCCATCTGAACGGTAACCACAAAAGTAACCAGACCCTTAGAGGTTCCTCGCCTTGATGGGTGAGGAGGTCGGTTAGATGATTTTTTCCTCGAATATCTTGGATGGTTCCTTCATTCTGAGCACTACAAGGGCAGCTATGCAGCTCATTCCTGCGGCCCCAATCATTCCTATTATGCTTATCATAGCGTATTCCATTAGTATTGAGATGGGTATTGAGATCTCGTATATGTATGCTAGAGATGTCGTGAACAGCATTGGGCTTATTAATGTGCTTAACATGACTAGTATCGACATGTAGGCCATGACGGCGAAAACCCCAACAATGCTTGCGGCTCCTAGATTAAAGGAGGCATATATGCCGGCGGCTCCAAGTCCAATAAATGATATAGTCATTACTCGCCTAATTCCAAATAATTTGATTAGATATTTGGTAAGCATCACTGCCGGTATCATGGGTAACATCAGCACCGCATTGATCCCATGAAGCTTAGGCACTAATTGCATTAGGTATGCCCATGACACTGCCATTATTATGGAGACCAAGAGCAGGTCCCGATTATTTACTACCTGCCTTAAGTGAATATTATGCACCTTTATTATATTTGGTGAGAGCGATATTACTAAGCCGGCAATTAATAACCCGCCCGCCATCATGTATCCATACCCATCCCCCCAATTAGATGCTAGGGAACTAACGAAGAGCCCGGCAGCTAGTAGAAATACGTAGGATGGTATCACGTGCCTGGTCTTACCCATAACGCCCAGTGCTAAACCAACCACGGAGACCATTGATGTGAAGTATATGCCCATCGCTGCACCAATTATGGCCGAGTTAAGGTATGGATTAACTTGTCTAAGGTAGGCACCGATGGCTGCCATAGCCATCGATATCGCCAGTACATCCCTATTGCCGATCCTTGACGATAATAGTATGGCCGGTATCTGTGTTCCCAGGAAAAAGATGGTGAATAGCATCATGGATTCCCAGTTGCTTGGGGCGGCGCTCACCATTATCAATAAGTAACCGACCAGGATCATGAGCACAAGAGCGCCGAGCCCCTGCCGCATGTGTTTTAAGGCTTGCCCTTAAATAAATACGTTTCGCGAATGATAATAATGATTACTTATCTTGCTTGAAGCGCACTATAATAATAATCCATCACATGCGTTGGGAAATATAGGAAAAGCAGGTTCACGGGCAGGGAACTCATTTTTCCACCATATTGATAATAGAATACTGCACAGAAGGGGCATACTGGATCCAGCATCTCTATAACAGTAGTATTGCTTCCCCTAGAGAAGAACAGCGAGTAACGCGACTTAATTATGCTTCTGAGAAATGCTAATTGTGAGTTGCTTGCATTAGATCCACCGCCATGAATAACCTCAAGCGTTGTATTCAATGCGTTGGGCGTAGCGCCTATCACGTACGCGAACTTGCCTGTGGCATTATTGAATATCAGGAAGAGGGGGGTCCCCAATTGATTGCTCGGTATTCCCATAATTGAGGCGGTTTCATTGATGTAACTTAATGCGCCGCTAACTATGCTTAGGGACTTATTTAAGCTAAGCATTGAGCTGCAGCTTGGGTACTTGCTGGTCAGGTATTCATGAATCAATCCCGGATAGATTAATTCATAGGTTATATTCCTGGTGTTCTCATACTCAACATTGTAATATAGGTTAATCACGTATGACTCATTAATGGCGGAGAGGGCATCCGTGGCAGAGTAATTACTATATATGCAGGTCCATTGAAGCCAATCCGATACTCCATACCTGAACTCTGTCAACAGGATCTGAGAAGCATTAACTTGAGTCTTTGTCGTATTAATTGGTTGAGTCGTAACTGTGGGGGGCACGGGTGCCTTAGTCTTGGGCTTAATCGTTACCACCAAGATTATTGCCGCAGCCACTAGGACTACGGCTATTACCGCTATAACTAACTTATTATTCATTAAACAACCCAAGCCCGCTTCTCCTTTTATTTTTTCCTTGTTAATCTAGATGAGGCTCTAGGATTCGTGACCATTCTTTGCCTTATCGGTAATGAGTAACTTGGGGTTATTAAACCATGGAGTCGACACCTCATCTATTCTCCACCGCTGCTTCACGATGCTTTCCTCCACACTTATTTGTAAACCGCTCTTCAGTGCTAATAATCCGGTCCACGCAATCATTGCGCCATTATCGCCGGCCAATTGATGAGGCACAACTAGGAGCCTTGAATCGAATTCATTTGCCACATGATTCATTATTTCGATTAAACGCTTACTCCTAGCAACTCCGCCTGCCAATACTATTTCCTTCTTGCCAGTCAATGCTATTCCACGTTCCACGACCTCCGCCAACATATAGTAAATCGTCTCAATGAAGCTGAGGCATACATCACCCACATTTTCCCCTCTCTTCAATAAATCGAGTGCCCTCGTATATATGCCGGCGAAGTACACGTCCTGACCCACGACGTTATAGGGAAGCTCAATGTATCGTGATCCCCTTGCCGCGCACTCCTCCACTCTGGGGACGCCTGGGAACCCGAATCCAGCCTCCCTCGCGAACATATCTATGCAGTTGCCCACGGCCACGTCAAGGGTTTCACCAAATACCCTATACCTATCCCCGGAGTGCGCTAGCACCATTGTGTGCCCCCCTGATACTAATAAAATGAGGGGATCCCTTGCCCCCGTGGCTAACCGAGCTATCTATATGCGCCACTCCATGATGAACAGGCACCAGCGGCTTCCCAAGCCTCAGCGCCAGCGTCCTAGCAATAGTTGCACCAACCCTAAGCGCGGGCCCAAGTCCAGGTCCCTGGGAGAACGCCACTCCCCCAATTTTCCCAGCATCAATGACGGTAAATACTTTCCTAAGCAATTCCGGCGCGACTCGCACATGGTGCTCAGCCGCCTCTCGAGGATGAATGCCGACCCCACTTGGCGGAATATATGTGCTCCACTCATTCAGCAGAATCTCGCCCTCCTCATTTACTGCCCCTATGCCTAGGGTGTGCGCGGCTGATTCAATGCCTATTACTATCACTGGGAAGCGCCGTGGCGTCTTCCTTTGCCTCCCCCAGTTCCTCCCCGTGAACCTGTCTCGAATATTGTGTAATTACACTTGCCGCAGTGCCACCTTGGGCTTGGTTCCTTGTGGAATGCCATGACGGAGCCACATCTAGGACAGTACCTCCTATTGAACTTGAAGACCCCATTCTCCATATCGATTGTATACCAGAGATGTGCCCTAGCCTTCACGTCAGTCATTTGGATCCACCCTTCTTCGCGCCTTTCTTGGGTTTCTTAGCCTTAATTGCATCGCGGATCTTTTTCGCCTCCTCTGGCGGCATGTTCCTTAACTTGATGTAGAGAGGCTCAATTGCCTCGCCCATTTTATCATCGTTATAGACATGAACCCTAGCAATTGACTTGCCAAGGCCATAGCTAGTTCTGATCTCCACCACATATACCTGGCTTGGCTTGACTCCCAGCATTGAGGCCACTCTCTCCCGCACCTGTAACCTGGTGGGAGTGGAGCCGCCCATGTGTTGAACATTGATGACCAGCTCTCGCCTACTAAGTAATTTATTGACTTTCTCGCCAGCTATGGCAAGGTCTACTCCGCTTTCTGTTGATTGTTGAGACATCTAATCAAAGCCTTTTATTAGGTAATTTTAATTTTTTGCCTACGGCACGCATCAATGCCGCCAATGCTTGATAAGGCTATGGCAACGGCATCCAATTCATCGGACTCAAGAGATGGATACCTATCCCTAAGCCAATCCCTCTTTACAGCAGCTTCCGCCTCATTGACTAGAGTAACCGAGTCAAAGACTCTACATGCATTTATATCCCTAACAAAGCTCCTCCCCAATGCATTATTGCCTATTGCTAATGCTCCCCTAAGCTCCTTAAGAATGGAGACCGCTCTCCTCGGAGTCAGCGTAGCATGCATAAGCAATTCATTTCCGCTCATAAGCACTATGCGAAACCCCTTGCTTCCGGCGTCTGCCCCCACCATTAAGTCATTTGCCTCGCCAACCATGAGTCTAGCCAGCTTGCCTATAACATCATTATCGATTCTATATGCCTTGCAATTCGAATCAATATAATAGTCGAGAAGCATTAAATCGCCACACTTGCAATCATTTGGATCATCAATATACCCAATGCTAACAATGGTATCGCTAGTTAATTCTAGCAATTCCTCATAAATCGCCCTCCTCCCCGCAAACGTTATCCTCACACCAAGCATTTCCTTCATCTAAGTTTTAACTTTTTGGGGTTTAGGGGAAGCGATATCCTCCTTCCGTGAAGGGGATAGCCTCATAGAAATATTTTTATGTGAAATTTAGCCCTGACCATTATTGTGTCGTATCCCGAACTAGAGGAACCCCCTGGGGGACCCTGCTGGATCACTACATGAAACGACTGCAAGGAAGCAGTAAATCCACATCACGAGCAGAGACGCACCGTGAGGGCTAGACAGTTAACGTGCTTCGCATCTGACCCGCCTTGGAGGGCGAGGCGTATTGCCTGTTTTATCAATTCCTATTCAGCATTAAAAGAATGAGGGACTTGTATTTTTGTTTCTTTCCTTAGGGCTTGAAGGGCAATGCCAGCTACGTTGTTCCTCGTTGAATAATGGAGAATAGTCCTTGCTTCCTCATCCCAAAGAGACCCAATAAGAAGTTTGGGGATTATTGGAAAGCAATCAAGCTACAAATCCTTAATCCCAATCATAAAGGACTCAATTAACAGCCACAATTAATTGGATTGTCTGGCTTTATTAATTCCCTAATCAATATCGTCGCATACATTCCACGCCGCAGGAGAAAGCTAAGCCTAAGTGGTTTAAATTCAATGCTCTCAATTCTAGGCGATGCATCTAGGACCCTCCATCCCCCACTTGCCGAGGCCTCTGGAATCGCCTTTAACCTGAAGGATCTAGGCCCCACCCCCTCCTCCCGTAGAATATCTTTTTCCCACTCCCTGAATGTGGCCTCACTAGTCTTATATCCAATTAGTGCGCCGGCTACAGCTACCTTGCTCCTCGCTATTAATGAATTAATTCTATCCTTAACTGCCCCCGTGACCACCATTCTGTGAATTGTTGGCAGACCCTTCTCATCAAGCAGCAAAACACTGTCTCCCTCAATGGCAGAATTAATGGGTAGACCCCTCCCTATTCTCTCGCTGAGCGATTTATTGAATAGATAGGACTGATAGGACTCAACATATAGCCGCAACAACTCAAGAGGCAATTGCCGCAATGCACCAACGAAATCGCCTGGATGACTCAATAAGTAACTTGTCACTAATCGCTCCGCCCTATAGCCCGCCGGGTATAAGTCCATGGCTTCCCGCAGCCTTCCCGAATCAAATAACTCTCTTGCTTCCCTAGCTACTTCTGGCTCCTCCTGCCTAGGTGACCCAGCTATCTCGGCAATAGCCTCTTCGAATTTCTCTTCAATGATCTTCTTTCCAACAATATGAGTATTGGGTCTCCTCGTCCCGAACCTCTGATACCCAAAGAAATTGGGAAGGCCTCTTTCCCGAATCTCCTCCAGGGTTCCCTCAATATCCTCGTTCCCTCCCCTAATCACTATATCGAATCTATTGCCGTATATCGACTTTGAGGTGCATGGTTCATCCATTGTGAATGCATCCAATACCTCGAAGTCCTCATCCCTCAAGCCCAGCAAGTCCTGGGGCCTCACGCCGAGGATTGATACTGCCTGGACCGTGATTGCCTTGGCATCCTTCAAACCAGCATAGCTTATCCTGCTTAAAGGTACCTTTAGTCTCTGTGATAATCTGTCCACCATGGTGAATGTATCTATGCCTCTCTTCCTAACTATGCCCCAAGCCCATTGGCCGGGTCTAGGAGCTGGGCGTTGATCGGGCAAGATGGAGCCATCAATCAGTACCTCCCTTACCTGAAAGTCCTCGGGCGCCGCCCTTATTGATCCACCGCTGCCGGGCGTGTCCGTTATATAGACGCGCATCCCAATCAATTCATCCAAGCTAGACGCAGTTCTCACGGGGAGTCTTCATGGGAAGGTTTTTAAGTGGATATGAATACATACATCAATGCGGTTCTCCAAGGTCGCCCTGGGAGGCACATTTGATTCGCTGCATAGTGGGCATATAGTTCTCCTCTTCGAGGCGATGAAGCATGGAGACAAGGTATTGATAGGGGTGACCAGCGACACCTTTGCCCAGAAGTATAAGCAGTATAAGGTTAGGAGCATAGAGGAGAGGCTAAGGAATTTGGAGATACTATTAACTAGGGAATTAGGGCTCAAGAGAAGCAGGTTCGAGTTGAGGGTAATTGATGATCCATATGGCCCGGCAATAAGCGATCCAGAGCTTGACGCTATAGTGGTGAGCATAGAGACCTACTCTAGGTCGCTTGAGATAAATGAGTTAAGGGTCTCCAGGGGCCTGCCTCCATTAACGGTCCTAATAGTTCCGATAATAAAGGATGGCTACGGTAATAAATTATCCAGCACAATGGTGCGGCAAGCCTATGATAAATAAAAAGCCCCGCTCCTCAGGGAGCTGGAGAAAGCATTAATATCTAGAATTTTCCCGCGTAAGGAGGGAACCAGCTATAAGGTTAAAAATGCATCGATAGGATTATCACCGTGATCCTGATAATAAGTAATGAGAGGCTTAAGCTGGATGCAGCGGCGAGGGTTGTGGACATTGATTCTATTCCATCTAGAAGCGAGATGCGGGGATTCGATGCCATAGGCATAGTTGGCAACGATAGATTCATTATTGACGCAATATATGGGGTGGAGGGGATTGACTTACCGATATTCACCGCCGGGCGCAACGGTTACCTGAGCAGCATTGATTCCTGGGAATTAAGGGATGCCATAACCAGAGTCACGCGGGGCGAATACAGCGTGGAGCCGCTGCATAGATTAATGGTGCGTGGCATTGATTTACCCCAGGCAATTAATGAGGTAGCCATATTTCCAGCCAGGAGCGCAACAGTAATGGATTACTCCCTCTACATAGATGATGAGTATGCATGGAGCGATACAGCCGATGGCATTATACTCTCAACCCCCACGGGCTCCACTGCTTACGCCTTAAGCGCGGGAGGCGTCTTGC
>ERZ1669250.341-NODE-341-length-22660-cov-8.386154_pt1 | contig 22660 bp, 25 predicted proteins | sample MGYA00579295_ERZ1669250 | MGnify/ENA primary metagenome ERZ1669250 (study PRJEB41166, sample SAMN08046056) | hot springs metagenome | biome: hot spring; feature: acid hot spring; material: thermophilic sediment; isolation source: thermophilic sediment from acid...
GGTCTAACCCACTGTATAGTTTCATCCGATGAAATCACTTCATGTGGATATCGACTATTCCACTGCATTCTCTGGTACTGTGATTCTATGACACTGGCCTCTACGACTCTTTTTCTTTGCAGATTTCTAGTTAAGCACTCTTGCAGGGGAGTGTTCAGCATGAGCACAGTACACGGAACTTCGTACTTTTCTGCTATTTCTGCGAAGGATTTTCTGCTCTTGTCATCCAGCAAGGTAGCATCTACCACAGTAGTCAATCTTTCCTTCAAACGCACTTCTACTATCGAGCGCATGAGTTGAAATATTGCAGCGTCGGAGCTATAGTTGGGTATCTCTGCCAGAGTATCCTCTACCACTCCAAATTTACTCCCCACTACCTGCACTCTCAAGTCATCAGAGCTTACGGTCATGCTTTTTAGGTGGTTCTTTTTTATGAAAGTACTTTTACCAGCCCCTGAAGGACCAGATAGCATGACCAGACTTCTACTAGGCAGCTGTATGCTCATAGCTCCATTCCCGTTATCTCATCATACATGTCTGCCAGGGAAGCGATCATGTTTCTTTGTACTGTTCTATCCTTATCCATAAGGCCTTTTTGAATGGTATCCGCATCCAAAACATGTACAGGAGCATGAGACCACAGCTTTCGAATGCCGTCATGTGTACTTTGCATTCCACGTCGAACCTCTTCAGGTTTGAACTCGAAGTCTTTTCTGGCCATCAGACCCCTAAGAAGTTCATAGTCTTCCCCTTGTACTATGGAGTCGCGTAGTTCCGGGTCGATAGTCTTCGCATGACGCTCAATGAATACAGATCGCACTAGAGAGGATGAGTCTTGCATCCCTCTCTCTACTTGGGAGTCAGTGGGCTTCGCATCTGCTCTTATGGCGAAAGCGAATCGGACATACTCACTAGGGTCGGATAGGCCTTTTTCCCACTCTTCCGTCTCTAATGGAACTTGGTCCTGCTGAGCACAGTATACTCGTATTCTGAGGTCATCATCTTCGAACATACCGTGTTTCCACTGCTCTTCAGTGATAGTGGAATAAGGGTGTGAGTACCATGCGTATCTTACTTTAGGATCGGGGTCGGATAATCCACGTTCCACATGCTCTGCCTGTACTTCTTTTTCAGTCATGATACCTGCAAAGAATATTTTTACTTCAGATAAACTGTTTTGTAATCCCTTTTCCTTGAAAGCAGTGTCAGACAGATATTTATCTTGCATCTCCTCGTTAGATACACGTAAAAACCATTCTACGCGATTATCGTTCTCGTAGGAAACAGCCCAGTCCATGAGCTCTGGCGTGATAGGATGAGTTTTTTTCAGTATCCAAGGAAAAGCCACATCTCGGTTTTCATGCTTTATTAACTCATAATATTTTTCTGCTGGTATATCTTTGTCAGTCACTTTTCTGGTAGCCAAAGAAGCTACCACGAATGGATCTGAGGAGTTCAGCATGACATCTATAATAGCAGGCGTTATGTCATAATCTTTTCTTTCTGCATACAATTTTCTTACTATGGCCGATGGGTGTTGAAGTCCGTTCAATACATCTTTTTCAGATGGGTCCCATTGTATGTCCATGGCTTTTTTAATATCTTCAGCGTATAATTCTATATCTTTGTTCATATGTATCCCCTTTTCTTATAGGTATTATACAGCAAGTAAAGAAGATATACAAGTTTTTTATATAAGCCATAATCATTTCCAAAAAGAGTATGTTATAAGCTAAGCACATACACAATAAGAGGGGTATATCGCATGCGCTTGAAAACACTCTGGTCTACGTTCTTAGGAATATGTCTATCCAGCCTTAGCATTCATGCTCTATCGGCTTCCATGTATAACAGCTACGCTCCTGTAGTATCGCCTTACACATGGGTTAAAAGCAGTTGCAATAGAACTTTTTCCAAGACACCTTCTACGCTTATCATAGGCGATTCCATATCTGATGGGTGGTCTGGACTTATTCTGGATACTATTCCGAATAGCTGGGTGATTGCTAAAGTAGGCATGCAGTTTTATCCTGCCATATCCATTCTATCCTATGTAAAGCATTATCCTCAATGGAACAGTGTACAGAATATAGTCATAGAGTTGGGAACCAATGGGTATGTAACTCCTCAGCAGATTCAGCAGTTCATGGCAGAAACGGATGGTAGGCGGGTATTTTTTGTTATTCCTCAGGTTCCTAGGGTGTGGGGTCCTGAGGTGGTGAATTTGTATGAAAGTCTTCCAAGAATATATCCTAACGTCAAGTTAGTGTATTGGAACCTCATATCCACCATCGATGGTCGAGAAAATCCCGCGTTATTCTGGCAGGATGGTGTGCATCCTAACGCTACAGGGGCTAGATTGTTGGTAGATAGCATGTATAAAGCTGTCATGGAGGATTCCAATGTTGAATAAAATGCAAAAAGCTCCTGTGGTGTACACTGTATTATTCTCTATAGTCTATGGTCTTTCTTGGTTCTATAATGGCACATGGGTAGCGCTACTGTCCTTATCTTCTATCTTCTTGGTATGGTGGCTACTGCATACTATAGTGTTTCGTATTCAATCTGGAACTTGGGTTTTTCCGCGTGGATGGCTTTTACCTTTTTCTATTCTTTGGATAGCATGGTTATTTTCAACCATACTATGGAGTAGTAATGCGTACACTTCGTGGTTTTACGCATGGGAAATAGGATCCATCCCCATGATGGCTTTACTGTATTGGTTCTCTGAACAGAGACTACAAGGTGTGCTGTGGAGATATATATGGGCTGTACTCCTGGCTTCTACTGTGGGTCTTGTGGTGTGGGCAGGAGTGCAGGAGTGGAGTTGGTTAAGCATGGGACTTAACGCCATTTATATTAGACCACAGGGTCCTCTTTTGGATACCAACAGTTTTTCGGCGTGGTTGCTCATGTTATATTACGTCATAGCTTCTGCTTGGGTTGTAGCAGATACGAACAGACAAAACATCAGTGTTTTTAGCAGGAAAGCCGATGCTCGCAGTACTGCTGTATTACTATTGTTAGGTTTACTGAGTACAGTATTTATTTGGACTGATAGTCGTGGATGGATGTTGACTTGGGCCTGTTCCATGCCTCTTTGGTCTTACTTCGTTTATAGAGTCACACATACAGTCAGATACTCTTTAACTTTGCTTGGCTTGGTTTTAGTGGCTTTTATATGCTTCGGTGATATTCATAATTTCAACATGTTGCTGAATTTGGCTCCCCAGTATGTAGGCACTCATATATCCACAGTTTCCAGATGGCTCATGTGGAAGGCTACATGGCACATGTACTTGTCGCATCCATGGACTGGAGTGGGGCTAGGAGCTTACTTCTTATTTTACCCACATTTTAGAATGGTGGGTGAGTGGGTATCGGCTGGCACTTATGACCATAACGACTATTTACAGTTTTTGGCAGAGGGAGGTCCCATCAATCTTCTCTTTATCGTTCTTCTTCCGCTGCTCTCACTGTTTTGGGGTTGGAAGCAGTGGAAGGTGTGGAAGATAGAGCATAATAATAGTCATATTCTTGAGGTTATTGGACTGGTCACTGCGCTATTTGCCATCGCTGGTTTTGCTGCAGGTAACTTTATTTACTATAATTATCCTATCGCCATAATCACTGGTTTATTTCTAGGGAGACTGGCTTATATTTCACTGGATAGTGTTACAGTTCAAGATGCTTTGACCACCATAATGAGGCCATCTTTGTGGAAGCTCTCTCTTGGAATATTATCGGTAGTGTTGTCCGGTTACTTGTTATTAGATTCAGTGGATTATGTTCTTTTCAATTATACTCCGGTATCTCAATTGGCCCGTAAGAGTTCTTTCTGGTATAGCTTGGATGAGTCGGCTGCGGTGCTATCCATGGCGGTTTCTCCATCCATTACTGCACCTTACACCATTATAGCCAATGACTTTTTGAATACTTTTTATTATTATAGGGAACACACCTCCCATGTGCATGTTCACCACATTAAGCATATGGAGGCTTATCTTTTAAGTTCAGCTTTGAAGACTCTTGCGCTTTACCCCACATTTCCAGACGTATCCAACTGGACTTTGGAGGGATATCTATACCAAAAGTATGGGACTCTTTTAGGTCTTTCGCCAAAGCAGGCTTATACCAAAGCTTTACATTACTATCGCATAACTCAATATTGGGATCCTGAGAACTGGAAGAATACTTGGGACTTGGCTGAGTTAACATATGTAATGGGAGGCAAGACTCCTGAGTCTGCTGAGAAAGGTTTAAGTATACTTCAACAAGCTGAGAAACATGCTATACTCAAGAGCAGTGTATTTATGGATAAATTCAATTATGCCATGGCTGAGTGGGATTGGTTAGGAGATAAAAAGCGCTCGGAACGAGATATTATTCAGGGCATCCATAGTACCCATAATCCAGCATATTGGTCAGCTTGGTCACAATTGTTGCAAAGAGAAATACATAGTGCTTCATAGTGGACTTTAGGCTCGATGATATGTATACATTATGCGTTATAGACGTGAGGTTTCTATGAATAACTTCAAATGGTGGTATGTTGTAGGACTAGTTTTACTGGTATTTATAGGTGCTTTTTACATGTGGTACGGCTGGAACGGCTTTGCTGGCAAGAGTACTACTTACTTTGTAAATCATCCCGGGAGCATCCAAGCTGCTGAGCGATGGTGTAAGAAGCATCCGGGGCATGTACATGCTTGTATGAGTGCATCTAGAGCCAGAGTTGTGGTAGACAATCCTATGTTCCAGAAGGAGTGGAACGCACCCTACCCGCTTACAGAAAAGAATATGAATCAGTTTTATGCTGATCATCATGCATGGGAAGCTTTGGGAGAGTCGGATATGTATGACTCTATTCAGGAGCAGGAGCGCGATGCGCAGATTTTCATTGAGAATCACCCTGATAATCTTTTTTTGAAGTGGCAGGCATGGTGCAAAGATATGTACTGGAAGAATAGTTTTTATCCGAAAGAGTGTATAAGCTATAATGACGGACTTTTTTAATCCTTATAAGATTTTAGGCATACCCAACTTTTCCAGTGATGAAGACATAAAGCGTGCTTGGAGGTCTTTGTCCTCCAAGTTACATCCTGACAAGGGTGGAGATGCCGAAGCTTTCATACTAGCGCATAGTGCTTATCGTATTATATCTGATCCCAAAACTAAGAGTACAGTCGATAAGGACTTGTTACAGTTACCTGTTCGTAATAAAGAAGAGACCTTGAAAGCGTCTATTCTGTCTATTATGAGTTTTTTAATATAAGGAGACACTATGTATAAGTACATTAAAGAATTGAATAATTCGGAGTATTTACGCTCGGTAGTAGAAGAGTTTCAGGTGTATTTGGATTCATATGGATTGAGTCGTGTAAAGTCTATCCAGTCTTTTCAAAAAGAGTTCATGCAGATGTGGAAGCACTACTTGCAAGAGAAAGAACCTGAAAGTTTGGCTTTGATATGTCTTTCTCTTTCTGGTGTAGTAAACTCTTCTGGTGTAGTAGAAGAACACAGTGCATTCTGGGATGATTTGTGTAGTGCTTATCCACAGGTGCAGGATGTGTTGACTCTAACTTTATTTTTAGTGGAAAACTACGGGAAAGATGATGAGGTACCTGTAGAAGAGGAAGAATCCACTTCAGCGTGGATGTTGGACGAGCGTGATATGTTGGATAATGACTGGGGGGATGATAACTATGACTAACCCTAGTCCTACTGTCATAAAAGATCTTATATGGAGTGGAAAGGCTGTAGACGCTGAGAAGTCTATTCAAGCTTTGGCACACGTACAAGGTGATCATAAGGCCATGGAGTTGGTGCAGTCTTTGGACAGGGATTCAGTGTTTATGATGTGTAAGGGCACTGATGAGTCCACCTCCACTATTACACCACACTTGTTGAGCAATAGTCAGAAACTGGAGTGGCTCAATGATTTATGGGATGACTTTTATCGAAAGGTTATAGATAAGAAAGCAGGCTGTTCAGATCATTATGCCTTGGTTCTCTCACCTTTTTCTCACTCTCTATGCGCATCGGATGAGATAGATGGCATATCAGAGTTTTTGGATTATGTAGAGGAGGTAGAGGGTTCTTTAAGAAAAGACTCCATGATTCTAAAAATAGGTTCTGTATCAGAGGTAGTTGCAGTGTTATCTTGTGTATATTGGGAGTCTTGGTTATCAGAGTTTCATTCTGAGACGGGCACTGATATAAGCTTGGAAGAGTTTATAGAGAATCCAGATGTATTATCTTTCCATGATATGTTCGAGTTGGTAGATAGTGGCTTTTTTCACAATGAAGGGTACTTTTTTTATTGGATATCAGCTTTTCTTCAGCGTTGTAATGAGCATGGATGGAGTTCCATGCTAAAAGACTCTGTGAAAATTTGGCTGGACTTGTTACGTTTGTCGGGTGAGTCTATTTAATGTTATCCATAAGAAGTGTAGTAGAGTGGGCTAAAAAGTCCTTGGAAAGTTGTAACATGTCTGTGTCCAGGAAAGAGGACATGTTCAGGGATGTGTACTCTTTTTCTCAAAAGGTTTTATACAAGCATCTCAATGGTGGCTGGATGTACACAGACTTCGACATGGTGGCAGAATACGCCATGCATTGTCTGGCTTATGGTCTTTGGATTCAGACCAATGAGGGAACCGTCCCTGTTTCTAGTCTCAGTTTCGACGCAGAAGACATGCTGAATTTAGGTGAGAGAAGTTTGGACATTCTGTGTAGTTTACCTGAGCATGATATATTTAGTTCTTGGGTAACTCCTGATTTATGCAAGAAGTACTGGTTGAGTGCATGCTCGGATACGCCTCCCCATATACAGTCTTTTTGGTCATATTTCAGCAAGCGTTGGAAGTATGATGATGTTTTAACCGACTTGGTATTAAAAAAGCCTATTAAGGAACTCATGTGGAAAGATTGGTGTGCTTTGCATCGACTCAGCGGTGGCGAAGGCTCACCTTGTGATCATGTTTTGTATTACACTTTGCAGCATATATTGAAAAAAACGCAGAAGCATTGGGTATCCATGTCCTCTATAGAAGATAATGTATTATCGGATATCATATCATCTTTTTCTCATGAAGTTCAGAGTATTATAAGACGTGTGTGGAAGCAGTTGTGCTCTGTAAGTCCTGCTCAGTGGGAGGAGTATAAGCGCATGGAGTTTTGTTTGGTAGAGCAGGCCATGCATGAGCAGAATGATGATGTTATAGACTGGGCTACTATTAAAAAGGAGCTGGGTTTAAAGGTTTTGGCTGTTTTGGTAGCTACTGATAAGTATGAGTCGTTGAAGTCCATAAAGCGCTGGAAAGATGTTATATCCGAGTCTGATCTGCATGTCTGTGATGCCGATATGGTGCCGCATGTCATAGAAGAGCTGAACAGTGCTGGTCTATTGAGTAAAAAAGAGGAAACATACTTGAAGCGGCATTGGGTAGAAGAGGTGGATGAGTGGATATCCAAGCCCAAGAGTCTATGGACTTAGCATACATGCATCTTCGCTGAAGTTATTCAGTTTCTGAACCTCTATAGTATCCCCTTTTATAAAAGCTTGTCCCTTTTCCCACTGTATAGTCACTCCGCCTTTCTTTTGCAGTATAGAGTGGGTTATTAGATCGCAGGCCAGCTTGGTGGGATGGGTATCGTGTTCGTCTTCTAACCACATCTTTATAAAGGTACTGAGCACTGGTGCTTCCATGCTTCTGAGCTTTCTTACAGATACTTGTCCGTTGACACTACATTCTTTTTTCTTCATGACATACCAGTCTTTCTGGACTAGTAGATGAGCCTGCAGATGCTCTGCAGTTCTGGCTATAAGCTTGGGAGCTTGAATCCATCTATGCTCTTTCATAGCTGGAATAATATGGTGACGAATGAAGTTCCTATCTAAGTGAGTATCTGCATTGCTGGGGTCATCGATATACTCTATAGAGTGTTTATGAATATATTGTGTAATAGTGTCTTTTCCTACGTCCAGCCAAGGTCGCAGCATAGTGCCTTTTCCTAGGGGTTGTGAGCGCGGCATCCCTGCCAAGCCTTCTACGCCTTTACCTCTAAGTAGTTGGATGAGCAGAGTTTCTGCTTGATCATCTGCATGTTGGGCTACACACATAACAGAGTGTGCATCCAGTACTGAGGACAGACACTCATATCTACCCTTTCTGGATGCGTCTTCCAAGCCTTCACCTTCCATGTTTCTAGCCTGTATAGAGAAACTGGTAAAGTGATAACCATATCTTTCTACTTGTTTTTGACACCAAATCTTCCACTGTTGTCCCAGTTCAGACCAGCCGTGGTCTACATACACGCATTGCACGTCTTTCAGACCTACACTGTGCATGGCGTGCAGCATGGCACTGGAGTCACTGCCTCCACTGTACGCCAGATACAATGACTTTTTACGCAGAGACCTCAATGGTTTATACAGTTCTTCCACAGCTTCACTCCACGTCTATAATGTCTTGAATCATGAGCTGAATCTCTTTCCCGCCGCGCCACTCGTTAATCTTGGGTGTGACCGTGCAGGTCAGATACTTAGGCGGAAGATCCAGTGTCCATCCAAACTTCACTGCCTCTACATTCAGGCTCTTGGCCACTCTTCCCACTACCTTGGAGTGACGCTCTTTCATGACTATGTACTTTTCTACCTCTATATGGCATATGAATAGAGGTGAGGGACATCCTACTCCCCAGGGTCCTGAGTTTTCCAAGAACTCCACTACCTCCATAGTGTGCCATGCTGGACCCCATTCGCCATCGATTCCGATTTCTTTTTGACTCCAGTGTGGCTCCCACATCTCTTCCAGCACCGACTCCCATACATCCATGAAGTCTTGCACTTTGTCTGCGTGAATAGTGAGTCCTGCGGCCATGGCATGTCCACCGAACTTGTGTATGATGTCAGGCCTTCTGCTGGACACTTCAGCTAGAGACTCACGGATATAGAGTCCTTCGATAGACCGTGCCGAGCCTTTGACGAATCCTGAATCGGTCTTGCACAGGGCTATGGCGGGCTTGTAATAGCGCTCTTTTATTCTGGAAGCCACTAATCCCACCACACCTTCATTCCATTCATCACGATACACCACGATGCCCTTTTTGTTTTTCCACTGGTTATCATTATCCAGATCATCCAGAGCGTCCTGCAGCATGTGGTGTTCGATGCTCTTTCTGTGACTGTTGAGAGACTGTAGATTGTGAGCTAGCTCTGCAGCAGACTGAAAGTCTTCGCTTAGTAGTGTTTCTACTCCTATATGCATATCTTGTAGTCTTCCAGCCGCGTTGATTCTGGGTCCGATATAGAATCCCAGAGTATCCTCGCGTATCTGGGCACACTGTGCACCAGAAACTTCAGTTAAGGCTCGAATACCCGGTAGAGGATGCGTGCGCATGTGCTTCAATGCTTCTTTAATGAATAGTCTGTTATTATAGTGCAGAGGAACCATATCGCATACAGTAGCTAGTCCTACTAGCTGTATAAGCTCTGTCCATGACACCGGGGCAGCTTTACCTTGCTGCTCTAGAGCCCGATGCACACCATGCATGACATAAAAGATGACTCCAGCTCCACAGGTTTGTGGATATGGAAACTCTCCGTGTGCCACCGGATTCACTACTGCATCAGCATGAGGTAGCACTGTGACCCCATTTTCTTTGTGAGGGGTATGATGATCGGTAACTATGACAGTAAGCCCCAGACTCTTGGCATAATCCACGGCCTGAAAAGCTACTATACCGTTGTCCACGGTGATAATAACATCGGCACCTTGTTCTTTGGCAGTATCTACCAACTCTGCCGATAGTCCGTACCCCTGCTTGAACCTACTAGGAATGAGGTAGAACACATCTACGCCGTAGGCTCGAAAAAAGCGCATGGCGATAGTAGTAGAGGTAGCCCCATCTACGTCATAGTCCCCCACTATGGCAATCTTTTTGTGATCTTGCATAGCCTGTGCTATGATGTCCACAGCTTTTTGGAAATCACCCATGGTCTCTGGATGCTCCAGTTTTTTCTTGAATGCATACTGTTCAGCATCGATGCCTCTGGCAGCGTACAACCTAGCTACGGTTCTGTTTCCTATAACTTCTTCCAAGTCATCCAACAGACTGACATCTACTTCCCGTTCTTTAATAATCATATATGACTCCAAAGTGAAGGGGCGTACCTCAATAGACCCCAAAATGTTTCTTCCTTACCTAATCTAGCTATACTGGAGAGACGTATAATGTCCTCTTTTATCTTTTGCACATTAGCATGCTCTTTCCATTGCATGAACAGAGTATGATACTGGTCGGGTATGTTGTGTGTACTAAGCTCTCCTTTCCATGTACTGGTGAGCTCCTTGGGAGCCCGCAGCAGTAACTGGAACCAATCTTCCAGTACATACACCATAAAGTTTACAGGAGTGTTCTGTGTAGACAAGTCTAGCAGTTCCTGCCATTTTTTCTCCATGATATAGTATAAGACTGTATACGCCACGTGTCCATCTTGCTTTTTGCATAGTTGCATCTGTGTGGACAATTTTTTCAATTCGTTCTCGTCGAGGTCTTCTTCTGTTTTTATCATGGCCAGTATTCTAGCTGTATTCATGACATCCAAGCTATGAAACTCTGAGTTCTGTATCACCCATTGCTGCTCTACAGGAGTCAGACAAGTGCTTTGGCTACCCTTCGAGCTTCCGCCATATCCATACCCAGAACATCCATAGTGCTCTCTGATCCACTGACTCCATTCTCCTTTATTGCCCTGTAATATGTGCACAGTGGCTGAGTTCAAGGAAATCCATTTATAGCTTTCAGAAGTAAAAAAAGCAATATCTTTAGGGTATGGTATACACAGAATCCAGTTGTGTGATACTCCATACTCGGCTTTGGACTGCCATTCTTTTATATTAGCCAAAACTTTCTCAGTAAAAGGTACATCTTGTGCCCATGTCACATACACATACTTCTCAGGGATAAGTTCAGATGTACTACTTAGGTTCTCTAGTAGTTCTTTCTTGCCTTCGGCATCCAAACTCAAGATTCTTTTTTGATAGTCTACCTTTTTTTGCATGGTAGCCAGCACTGTCTGGACATAGTCTAGCGCCAGTGCTTCATCTTTGTAGAAAATACACCACCATGTAAACTTGGATTGGATGCCCTTGACGCCTGGTGAGTATCTATTCAGAATTTCCAGAGCCTGCTTTTTCCCTAAGCCTAGACTGTAATCTTTCATATCTGAATTATATCATAAAAAGGACCGGGGTTCTATGTAGATGTATAAGAATGAGAATGAGACTTATGAGGTAAACATAGCACATTTTCTGCATAGACTTCAGCAGTATCTATCATATCGATTACAAGGATAGGGACTCCACCAGTTCTTCAGAGTCATCATTGCTATCTATACGGTTTTCTTTTTGCATTTCCCTGACTTTTTCTTCCCACCTGCGTCTTATGCGTGGTTCTGCACTCTTCAGCCCTAGCTGTATATCCTTTGGGCTAGGATGATATTCTTTTCTAGACTTCAGTGATAACATAAGGGCTTCCTTGGCTTCGTCATGACCATCACCCATCTCAGGTATAGAGTCTATAATATCTTGGATATGTTTCTCATCCCAATCCCAGGTGTTATTCAAAAAAATGTACAGAAGATTGACTTTTGAAATATTAGCCAATATAGGCATGTGGCGTGATGTTTGGGATGAGGCAGACAGTGGTGGCATGGTGCTTAGATAAAGGTCCATGATTCTACCTATAGTGGTCTGATGATCTTCGTCTAGAAGATGGTTCTTGGCCACTATGTTTTCTAGTTCTGCATAAGGTATTATGGTTCCTTTTTTTATGAGAGTATTGGCTCCAACGCTGAGAAAGTAGCAGGAGTCCGAGTCATAACTCATGGCTTTTTGCAAGATGCTAACTAGCAATTTTTCTGCGGTATCTCCTTCCACCTTTTTAGCCCATCTTTCCAGTAGAATCGCTGATTCGGTTTCCAGCGCACACTTTTCCCAAAATGGGTTTTTGGGGTTTATAAGAGGTGATTCGGATATAGCCAAAAGCACATCCTCTTTGTATGATTCTATTCTTCTTCCACCATCTCGCATTGATCCCGTAGGTATGGAGTTCATCCACTGCACTATGTCCATGAGGTCCGACTCTGTTAGAGAGCTGGGATGACTCCTGATTCTTTCCAGAAAGTATGATATATACTTATGAGTAGACTTGTTATCTAATGGACTTGGGATATCCAGTGCAGATATTTCTTTGTTTTCCAGTATGGAGTAAAACTCAGGGTCTTTTCCCCAAGTTTGATATAGAAGAACGAAGCTATGCATGTCTTCAGGGCTTGTATGGGACACGATGGAACGCACCAACTCTCGTGCTTGTGTGCTCCAAGGACTTTGCATTTTCAGTGCTTCGTAAGTTCTATGCACGATGAATAGTGTACTAGAGTTAGGCTCACATTCGAATAATAAGCGCTCCAGATCCTCGTGTTGCACTGACTGGAGTAGTGCGTTGTTTCTCTTTTCATACGCCAACAAAATCCACCCAAGAGCTGCCAATGCTAAGGAGGCATCTGTATTATGCAAACAGTCATTCCACAGTGCTCGAAACATGGTGTCACTATGGTCATACTCCTGACACACAGAAAACACCCATTTCTGAATATTGGGTGATACCTTGGTACCCAAGGAGTGAGCCGTATACCACTGTGTCAACAGTTCCTTTTTTCTTTTTACATAAGTGTCAGTCAAACTGTATACTATAGGCAAACTGCTGTCTTCCCACTTATTTTTGGAGTTTTCCCACATGACTACTCGTACTTTGGCGGGCAGTCTCTCCCACATATGTAGCTTTCTTTTCTTGTGATTGGATACATTACTATCTGTACCTTGGGATATGTCGATGCTTGCACCAGTCATATGTGCCTCTAGATATGGGGTTTCTGTATCATTATACATCTACATGGCCGTTATAGCCAAATTAAAGTCCTATAATATGTAAATCACAAAATGCACTTACTATAGTATTATCTCTCTCAGGAGGAATGTAATGATTATCGCATTAATGGGTGCTGCAGGAAGCGGCAAAGATACTGTAGGTAGAATGTTGGTTCAGAGAGGCATGGAGAGGATATCCTTCGGTGACGCGGTGTATAGAGAGGTGAGCGAGGCCTTTTTCGTTTCTGAAAAGATGTTGCGATATAGAGCTTGGAAGGAGGAACCCAATCCTAGACTGTGCTTGGACTTATGTCATGACGCAGGATATGTAGGTTGTATGAAGAAGATACTGGAGTCAGAAATTACAGAACCAGTGGAAAATATTCTAAGGATACCTTTATCTCCCAGAAAGATTTTACAGACATGGGCTACTGAGTATAAACGCAGTTCTGATGAGGATTATTGGGTTCGTCAGGTTATGGACGTGATAGATAGGTTTCCACATAAAAACTGGGTTATAACAGATTTGCGTTTTCCTAATGAGTGGAAGTCATTAAGTGAAAGACGGGCTGTTTGTGTTTTAGTACAAGGAAGACTTTCGTCGAATGTCTCTAACCATGCTTCGGAGCAGTTATACAAAACCCTGCAACCCGATTATGTCATAGATAATAGCGGAGATATGCTGCAACTAGAGAATCAGGTACAAGTTATATGGAATAAATGCCTGGAGACTGGATATTGATGTAAGATACATTATACCATTATACGAAAGGAGAATATTATGGAAAGGTCACCTAAAACAGTATCACACGCAGATTGTGCTCACAAAGAGGGGTTTCTACGAGAAGAATGTATGCACGCTGTAGAGTCTCAAGACGCAGAGATTGCGTCGGAGATGGTAAGCATGGCCCGATCCATTCTCGAAAAGGAAGGATTGGGAGACGAAGCTCTAGACGCTGTTATTTCAGCCATATCCCATGGAGTGGCTATTGGACTCATGGATAGTCAGTTGGCTGATAGAATCATGCGTTTTTCTCAGGTGCATGAAAGACTGCATGCCAATTAAGTAGTACCCTATACTTTACTTAACTTAAAAAATACACCATTATAATGGTCTTGCATATGGAGGTGGTGGACATGGACTCACTAGGGCATCAAATTATAGCTGATTTCAAGCTATGTAGTGCGGAAGTTTTAAAGGATGTTCAAGCGATTCGTGGCATCATGCTGAATGCTGCTATAGAGTCTCATTGCACTGTAGTGTCTGAGACTTTCCATCACTTCTCTCCCTTTGGAGTCAGTGGTGCTGTCATTATAGCAGAGTCTCACATAGCTATCCATACTTGGCCTGAGTATGGGTTTGCAGCTGTGGACATCTTTACTTGTGGTGATACCATAGACCCCAACACAGCTTTGGATATTATCAAAGTCGGATTGGGTAGCTTGGAGATGAACGCAGTATTCATGCAGAGAGGGCAGACTCACTTTCTAGGTGTGGATAGATGCTATAATAAAGCTCCTGCATTAGAAGAGCAATTATCCAGATAGCTTCTACGGGTGCTTACGGTTGTTGTACTAAAGAAGCGTATTTGGATAGTACCGCTGGCACATACTGCATGGTTTGACGATATGGTGGAATGCCGCCATATCGTATTACTGCGTTGCCTCCGGCGTTATACCCTGCTATAACATATTCCCAGTTACCGCCTAGTTGCACATACAGATGCTTAATATATCGAGCTCCTGCTATGAGGGCGTCCAGGGTATTGAAAGGACTGCCACTTCCAAATCTGGCCCAGGTTCCTGGCATGAATTGCATAAGGCCTTGAGCTCCTCTATAGGATACAGCGTTGGGATTGAATCCGCTTTCTTGCCATGCTATAGCCAATAGTATTCTATATGGCACTCCTTCCATGCTTCCTACCTCTTTGGCTTCTCGCAGCAGATAAGTAGGCGGAGATGCTAGTGGACTAGGTGGAATATGTGTAAATGGGTAGTTATGTGTATTTTGAGTGGCATCCAGCCTCTTATATAATCCCAAAATCCATGTTCCGGCTTCTATGTTGGTGCACTCATTAGTTTCTATAGCTTGAGGAGAAAATCCGTATATAGATAAAACCGGAATCCAGCTTACTGGTATGTGCATAGGCCCTATGAACTGAGACTGGGAAAGGTTATTGCCGGACTGTATAACTCTTTCTATTTTGGCTACTGGAATATCATAGTAATCGGATGCTAAAGTAATGGCTTGTTGGCATATCATGCCATTGATGATACTGATCCAGATCATGTAAAATCAAGAAAAGCATGTGTATTATAAGATAAAAAGCCACCTAAAAGGTGGCTTGAAAGAGTGAACTAATATGATCTTCAGATTTTAGAAAGGTATGTTTTCTAGCAAGTCGTCGTCACTTACTTCTACATCGGTCTTTGGAGTTGTGGCATGACTATCCTCGTGATGCTCCTCAGCTTTTCCACCCTTCAAGGTGTACTTGGGATGGATAACACCCTCTAGCTGCAGCACAGACTCTACTCCACGGAACTGATTGTAGTCTCTCTCAGCAAAGCCTGTGAACTTGGCCGCTGAGCATCTCTCAAAAGAAGATGCATCGTCGTGAGTTGGAGCAGCCTCTACCACTCTTAGAGCAGCTACACCACCCACAAAGGCCGGAACATCTCTGTTCTCCTTCATAGCCTTCTGAATGTTCTCAATCACACCCATCAGCTGCGAATTGCTCGGATGCTCTTTGCTGCCTGGGTAGCTCACCTGAACTGTGGGAATAATGTCGCCCTTGGTATCCTTCATTGAGGATAGCAACTTCTCCTGAGCTTCTGACAGACCTCCTACAATTTTGCCATCCTGATCCTTTCTGTAGAATACAGAGAAAGCGTTATCGCTGTTATGCTCACTAGCGCCAGCGTCATACACTCTCACGGTAGCCGCACCATACTTATCCAGTATAGGACGAAGATCCTCTACCTCGAAGTTATCCTTTAGAGGAACAGCCTTCTCTGGAAGATACATGGGAGCTGAAGAGAAAATCTTGTAAGCAGTGTTGGTGTACACCTCGCCGCTCTCCAGAGCCTCACGAACCTTGTCCAGCACGTGATTGACCTCATCACGAGTCATTTCGCTCTTGGCAGAAATATTGTATCCTGTTCCGTTAGCGCGAATGTTGTAGCTTCCCTCAGGAGTGGTGACTCTCACTCCAGGGTTTCTAGCAGCCACACCGGGTATGAAAACGCGGTCGTTGTTCTCGCCAGCCCCTGATGGATACTTGCTCACGAAGTGACCATCCTCGTTCTTGGCTAGACCAGCCAGCAGGAACACATCAGAGTTGGCCTTGCCCAACTCCTTGAATCCCACATGGGCAGCCTTGTCAGGAATGAAGGTAATAGACACAGTCTCGCCAGCCTTAACATCGCTGTTCTTTAGAGCACTGACCACTTCACACTCTACAGTGTAACCTAAAGCTTCTCTATCCATGTCCTTGGGGAAGGTGCGTGGAAGATCTACTTTTACTATAAATGGAGCCTCTCTGGGCTCTGATTTTCTTGTGTTTCTCTTACCAAAGTTCTTAGCCATTTGAAATCTCCTTATCGTCTATGTGCTAATCATAAGCTATACAGCTTACACCATGAATTATACTACGCAATCACTCTCATGTCAACTCTAATACTTTATTACATTCTAAAAGAATCCACCTCTTCTTCTTGCTTGGTGGGAGTATTCTTGCTCTTTTTATTCTGAGTTAGATCCCTCTTTCTATTTTCTACTTCTAACTTATACAACTTTATAAAGTCTTTTACACTATATTTAGCCGCGTCTAACGCTCTGGTGGCTTTATCCCCCATGACGCCAACGTGAGCTTCGATTTCTGCTTTCTTGTCTGCAACTGTATCTTTAACTTCGTTCCATCCTTTGATTGCAGCGACCTTTGTAGTTTCCTTCATCTTTGCAAAGTCTTCCTTAGTATCTCTCCAATCATTAACAGCTGCCTGTTTCACATCAGCTAAAAGCTCTTTGGACTTGTTCCAAGCCTTTTCTAAAAATCTCAGTAAAGGGCTAGTGGCTTCTTTGACTGCGCCTTTGCAGAATGTATAGAAGTCTGCAAGATTTTGAACGCCTTGTTCAGCCATTCTCAAACTGGATACCTTCATGACTTCGAAGGAGCGTGCAAAATCATTGGTGGCTTTTTCTATCCATTCACTCCCTCTTTTTTCCAATTCTCCTATTTTGTTGTCCATCTTTTTTATCCAGTTCTGCCAATATTCTTCCGCTGTATTCACAGCTTGGCTAGCACTGGTTTTTATTTTATTTATAGGATGTTCATCTTTTTTCTGTTTTTCATACTCATATAAAGCCCTTTTTACTGAATCATCTATTAGCTTACTAAGCTCTTCTGGTGTCATAGTTATACTATTGTCTATAGGGTTGCTTTTCATAACCGCCTCCTTTTCCATATGAGTATTCATACTATCTCACTATCCTATTTCAGTCAACCGTTCTTATAATCGTATCTGGTTATTGTGTAGAAGTTATGATATCATAAGGCATAAGGAGCTACAAGTATGACTATTTCAGCCAATAAAAGAGTACTGAGTTTGGATATCAGTGGAAGACCTTTAGAGTGGATAGACTACGAAGAAGCGGCTTATTATTATACTAAAGATTTGGTGGCTTGGACATATGGAGACCCTGTTGTGTCCTTGAGGGGAGGTATCAATAAGTTTGGGAATCGTAGTACCTTGGATATTCACCCAGTCATAAGTCATAAAGGCAAGATGTGGACCAGACCTTATAAGCCTCCTTTGAGTAATATGGCTCTTTTCAGACGTGATGAGTTCATGTGCATGTACTGTGGAGAGACTTACGCTTCTCCCATTCTCACTAGAGACCACATTATTCCTAAGTCTAGAGGTGGTCCAGATACTTGGATGAACGTGGTGTGTGCTTGTAAAGTGTGCAACATGAAGAAAGCCGATAGAACTCCTGAAGAGGCTGGTATGCCCTTGTTGGCTGTACCATTCGTACCCAACTATGCAGAATATTTGTTTATTCTAAGATTTAGAAATATACTAGGATGTCAGATGGACATTTTGAGATCTCATTTCCACAATGAGAGGTTGAAAAAGATTGCATGAGTATAAGTAGACAGGTAGACCACTGGGTAGGGAGCCCTTTTTTAATGGTATATGGTTGGCGGCATAAGAAAAGAGAAATGCCGACTCACATTCAGTCCATAGGATTCATAAAAACTAGAGGTATAGGCGACTTGGTTTTAGCCAGTGCACTGTTGAGAAGTGCCAAAAAAGCCATTCCACAGGTTTCCATAACTGCCTACTTGGATGGATATACTAGAGGCATGGCTAGAGTCATTCCGGGCATCCACGAGATGGTATATATAGACTGGAAAGACTTGCGAGGCACTATGCAGACTTTGAAAAATAAGCCTGTGGATGTAGTCATAGACTTGGGTGCATGGCCTAGAATAGATGCCATTTTTGCCACCATGATACCTGCTTCGTATAGATTAGGCTTCCGAACACCAGGACAACATAGACACTATGCCTATGACGCATTCGTAGACCATAGTAGCACTGTACATGAATCGGAAAACTATAAAAGGATGGCGGATCACTTCGGATGGGAGCATGATATGCACCCACATCTCATAACTCATCAGTTACCTTCAGTAAAAGATATAGTAGGAAAGCCAGGGAGCTATGTGGTGCTGCATTTGCATCCAGGTGGGAGTGCACCGCAGTATAGAGAGTGGTCATGGGATAAGTGGAGAGCACTGATTCAGTACATAGTAAGGATGGGATACCAAGTAGTGCTTACTGGCTCTCAAGCAGATATGCAAAAAACTCAGGAGTTTTATAATACCTTGGAAGTAAAACAACAGGTGCGCGATGTATCTGGCAAGATGGACATTATGCAATTGTGGAGCGCTCTTTGTCACGCCAAGGCCACTGTCTCGGTCAATACCGGAGTGATGCACTTGGCAGCTGCTTCAGGTAGACCTACTGTAGGTTTGTGTGGTCCTACTAGTGCTTTACGATGGGGACCCATAGGAGAAAGAGCGGTTAGTGTTACACCACCGCCCAACTATTCATGCCAGTTTCTGGATTTAGGTTTTGAGTATAAGGGTAAAGATACTCATTGTATGGACTATATTAGTGTAGAAGATGTACAAACAGCTTTGGAGAAACTCATATGAACGATTTAGAAAGAATAGCTTTATCACTTCCGTTGAAGTCACAAGAAACATTGGAGGATTACGCTCGCAGAGTATTCGAGTCAGGCAGTAAGTTGGGTTCTCCATACCCTAACTATTTAGGGTTTATAGAAGAAGCAGAGCATGGTGTTTTGATTCATGACTCTGATTCTATACCTGATTGGACTTTGAGTCATATGCGAGTAGAAGGTACTAGAGTATTTGCTGATTACTCAGGATTGGATAGTGGTCCTCCTAGTGCTAATTGTTTGGTTATTATTCCAGCCAATTATGGCGTAGTCGGGCTTATGACCATGTATAGAAAGATGGAAGATTCTCTTCTCATGTTCATAGCCCCAGATCATGCTATGATAAAAAGATTGAGGCTACAACAAAGAATGAAACTCAATATACCCATAGAAGTGCAGGTGGGAGAGCATTCTTTCAATACTCGTACCATAGACGTGAGTCTTTCTGGTTTGTCTTTTGAGATGAGTTCTGCATGGGGCATACGACCTCAGAAAATTATACATGTTAAAGTGCCTACTTCATTGGGAGTTCTAGACATAGAGTGTGAAGTATCGCGAGTTTTTCATAGTGGAAAGAGCCTCATAGTAGGATGTTCTGCTGTACAACATGAACTCATGGAGCATGTTATAGGCATACTGAAGAAAGATCATAAAGACGCCTTATCCATGAAAGTCATAGTATCTGGCGTGGTGGCTCATACGACTACTATATAGTTAGTAAAAGTATACGGAGTGATTTAGCACAGGCCAGTGTGTTGACTGCATCCACTGGCCTGTAACTGCTTATACTTATATTTGAGAGATACGCTTTGAAAAACGTATGAGACTATACCTACTCAATGTACGCCATACTGCAATACATACAGTGTAAATATAACGAGCATCACTACAGGTAGCACAGTTAAGATGATGGTTCTAGATCTTTTTCCAGCTCCCATAATCTTCTTTAAATTGCCTCCGCTGAGATACAATAGTAAGGCATTACTAAAAAAGACGTAATGACTGGTTTCTGGGTTACCATACCAAGAAGAAAAAGATAAGAATATCAGGTATATATTTCCCCAAGTTATGGCTTGAGAGCTGGCTAGAATAGCTGACATTCTTATTTTTTTCCACTGAAAAGGCTCTTTCCAGTTCCATGGCAATTCCAAGCTTATGGATCTGCTCTCCACTATAGCTGCGATTAAGGATAGATACAGAAGAGATAAAAAGGAAAGTACCATATGAGCCATAAAGCCCAATGACATATCCATGGTGAAAGATGGCCAGCTGAAGCGATATGCGTGCCCTATGATGTACATATCATAGGAGTATAATAGCGAAAAAACTATACTCTGGACTATCCAGAATCTCCATAGTATGGATGGAGAACTGAAGTATTCTATGGTTTTTTCTCTATAATTTGGACGTATGGATACATACTTGGAGTACCATGCCTCCCACACGTCATTCCATTCTAAATATGTCATTATTCTATTTCCTGTTGAATTGGATTATGAACTCTGTCTTGTATAGCTTGGGATACACTTTGCACATCGGATGCGTCAGGAGATACATTAGCATGCATTTTCCGCCCTGTTCCGCTCTTACCATAATAGTCTTTGGCGGTTTTAGTGGAAGCGTGTCCCATGAATGCAGCCAGTTCTTCTGGACTCATGCCAGCTTCTCTAGCGTTGGATGCTGCCTGATGTCTGGCAGAGTATAAAGTAAGACCTGAAATTCCCAGCTTTTTGGTAACAAAACTTAGCGTTTGTCTGCAAGTATCCAGAGTTTTCAACCACTCTTTTTTATCGGAGTGATCGTGTGCCACTCCTACCAAGGTAGCTATAAGCTCCTTTTGATCCTCACTCAACTGCGATATATCCAGATGTCTGTATTCTCCAAAAGATCTTCCGTGAGAGTTTTTGCTGTTTTTGACTATAAGCATGTTTTCTTCCAGTCGACTCTGAGCCCACTCGTTAGGACGTAAACCAGTCCACACTCCTGCCTGAATAATCATGACAGCTAGCCCCAGCGCTCTAGAAGAGCTGTGTGAGTAGTGTTCCAGTAGCTTTTTCCAGTCATCCTCTGATACGAACTTTTTCTTTTTTCTAGCAGAAGTCTTGGCAGGAATAGAGCTGTACTTATCCAGAGTGTCCAGAACTCTGCCCAAGTACTCAGGCTTATGTTCTTCTATGAAGTAGCGCACACTAGCTCTATATAGTCTCCAGGTATAGGATGATATGTCCTTTTTTCTGCTACCCAACCAGTGGGCAAAGGATAGAGGGTCTACGGCCCACTCTCTACCAGTTTCAAAAAAGTATCTTTTGACCAATCCTATACTTATGTTGGAGTACTTCTCTTGTGTATCCTCTGTCTTTTCCATGTTTTCTCACTTATTCAATCGTTGTATTTGAGCTTTGGTAGCATCCGACAGCACTATAATATAGTCCAACCAACTCAAATCCAGTTCCCACTTCCATTTATCCAGACCTAGCTTGGCATTTTTCTTGGTGTCGTACAGATAGTTCTTCAACTCCACATCATTCCAGTTGTTGACTATCATGAAGTGCTGATCCAAGTCCCACTGCATATCTTTGTTCGCATAGTATCTTGTGCACTTATAGCATAAATCACATAAAGATAGTGTTCTTACCAGAATCTGTTGTATGGGCTCTTCATCGAAAAACCACCACTCATCCATTTTTTTATGCGCTGACACACTGCCACAAATATCACATTGCTCACTACGCATATTGGTAACTATGGATAAGGCTTTTATCTCTTCCGAGTTCAATACATTGAATAAACTGTTACATAAACCGAAGGTGGGCATGACCTTTATCTTTAGTATGTCTTCATAGTCCCACCAATATTCTGATTTGAGCGCATCTGGACGAATAAGTACATTGGAGAACAATTTACTTCTTTGTCTTTTTATAGTGCTCATGGTGCCTAGCTCCTACACTACATAAGATATTACATACCACAGTGTGCTAAGTCAAGAGATCATATAGTTATATATTCTATAATAATAGGTGTTTATTTATACTCTACACATGCATATAGGAGGATGTATGAAGTATGACTTTTTAAAGGATGAGCAGAACTTGGAGTCCATAAGACAGATGTTGGAGTGTCGTATACACTTCAAGAAGATTGCGGAACACTTCGATGTTCCTCTGGAGAAACAGACCAGCTTCTATCTGTCGGTGCGCAAGGCCATGAAAGCCAAAGGGATGTGGAAAGGTCGAGAGTAGTTCAAAACCGGGATGCGCTATCTGCCGAATAAAAAGGCAGAGTACATAGTACTCTGCCTCAGTAGACTATCTTTTATTTATTAAGCAGCTATTAAGAGTAGGCTACAGCACCGTTGGGTGTAACACTAGCGGTGCAAGTACCACCAGAAGTACCGTTACCACCACACGCAGTGGCACCCTGATTAGACAGCATGGCAGCCACATCGCTGGCCACTGTAGCAGACTGTCCATAATTC
>ERZ1669250.342-NODE-342-length-22644-cov-6.877861_pt1 | contig 22644 bp, 26 predicted proteins | sample MGYA00579295_ERZ1669250 | MGnify/ENA primary metagenome ERZ1669250 (study PRJEB41166, sample SAMN08046056) | hot springs metagenome | biome: hot spring; feature: acid hot spring; material: thermophilic sediment; isolation source: thermophilic sediment from acid...
ACAGTAACCGCATTACCTAGGCTTATCTGTGATTACTGTGGTGGACCAATAAATGGCTTACCAATAACCTATAAGAGAGGTAGGAGAGTTTACTACGTATGTTGCAGAACATGCTTAAGGGAACTTAAAAGAAAGCTACATGCAAGATAATGAAACCAAACATAATGTAAGCACCCACTCCCTAATGCTTAAGCCAAGGTAACTAACTTTAATTCCCTAATTTTCTTAACCGTAATCCCAGGGAGTTAAGAGTTAAGTAAGCCAGGTGAAAAAATACTTACTTTTATCAAATAATCTATGCAGCTAATTAGTAATCATGTAATCATTAGTATTAGGTGATCAATTGACAATAACCCTGGCCCTATTAAAACTATCGTAATGCATGACGCTAGAAGCAGTGTATCAAGCTCCCACTCAAACATATATCCTCTCGTAGCCTTGAAAGCCTGCTCAGTCCACCCCCTTGGTAATGGAGCATTATACAGCTTAGTTATATTAAGTATGGTGGTTATAAATCGCCAGTAACAATGTGGCAATTCTCGTCAATAATCCAAGCAGTAATGCTAAACCACCTATGAACTCTAATAAACCGGTTAAGTCAAAGAGTATACCCGGTATGCCTAGTAGTTGACTCATGCCTGTTCTCATGTCCCTTCTTCCTGGTCCAAAGAGTTTAGGTGATCCATGAACCATGAAGTTCACTCCAACGAACACCCTAAGCACCAGTGCCGCTATGCTGCTTACCACCAGTCCCTGGCTGGTTCCCAGGAGTGACTGTAGTTCATTCATACTTTACTAAGTAAATTTACTCTGTAAAGTTTTTAAACGTTACTCCCCTGAGTAAAGAATAATAAGTAGGCTACATTACTAAATAATCCATGTCGACGGATTGCCCAGTTACAAGGGCATGGAGAATACTGGGGAAGCCATGGAGACTTGTGATAATTGATAGGCTTAGGGAGGGGCCAAGGTCCTTTAATCAACTGCTTCACAGCATGCCTGGTATCAGCAGTAGAACTCTTTCAAAGGCACTTAGGGAACTACAATCAGCCGGCATGATAACAGTGATAAACACTGAGAAGGGGCATTTATACGCATTAACGGACATGGGTAAGGACTTGGACCCAATAGTTAATGCCGTTAGAGAGTGGAGTAACAAGTGGTTATCGAAGACTACTAATAATGAGCATGGTTAATTTCACCATTAAAAACTACGAATAGACTAGGCGCTAAGGGCAGAATCTCCTCATTTAATCTAGAAGTGGCGATATGCTGGTAAGCCTAGAATAGTCCTAGGTTTCTCCTAATCTCCTTAGCAACTTCCTCAGGCCTCTCGGCTGCGGTTATGGCTCTGCCAACCACAACCACGTCAATATCCCTCCCTCTTAACTTGAGCGCAGCCTTGGCGTCTACACCGCCTGCTAACGTTACCCCAACGCCATTCCTCTTCTTAATTGACTCAGCCTCATCAATTAAGGTCTCTGCAGTTAACTTTCTGGAATCCTGAACATCAATGCCCACGTGTAATCCAATGTAATCTACCTTAGCTGCATTAAGTACCTCCCTAACCCTATCTTCAACATTAACCACACCTATGAAGTCAACAACCGTACTTACGCCTAATTTCCTCGCCTCCTCACTAAACTCCCTAATAGTATCCACTGGGGCTGCTGCCAGTACACTGGCCATGTTTGCACCATTCTCTGACGCTAACCTAACCTCAATTCTACCGGCATCCATAGTCTTTAAGTCGGCGAATATTAATGCTGAGGGGCAGCAGACCCTCATCCTTGAGACGGCGTACATTCCATAAGCCTTTATTAATGGTGTACCAACCTCAATAACATCAACTAATCCACCACCATATAATCTCCTAGCTAAGTCAACGGCGGCATCTAGGTTAGTTAGATCCAATGCTACCTGAAGTTTCATTTACTTACACCTATAAGCATCTTAACAGGCACTCCACCCCTAACCTGCACGAGTACTGGCACGTCTAGTTTAGTGGAGGCTATTATTGTTCTTATTAATTCCCTCACCTTCTTCAACACGGTTAACTTATCCTTCATTGAGTCAACGGACTCCTTAAGAACATCGTACTCATCAATGGGCTTAGGGTCAATTATGATCTTAAGCCCAGTGACCTCTATGGCTGGGGTTAGCATTATGTTCTCATTACCCACAAGCTTCTTAATAATGTTTAGGAGCGATTGAAAACCCGCTAGTCTCGGCTCGAGTTGAGCAATATTCTTCTCAATTAAGTTAACAGTAGCCTCAAGGGTGTTAATTTGGTTATCCATGTAATTCATGAAATCGTTCAGTGACGCAAAATACATTACCTCTAAGTCACCACTGCTAGTATTCTCAACCTGGGACTCCATATTATGCAGTCTACACGCCTCAGTTAATAAAATTTAAGTCATCAAAATTAAGGTTAAGTAATCAAATTCAACAATTGTGAAATGATAAGATTTATAAAATCTAGGCTAATTACTGAATGCATGGTTGAAGTATTGAAGTACGACATGGTGATTCTTGGCTCTGGGTTAGCTGGCTTAAGAGCTGCCTTCGAGGCTGCTAGGGTGAGTAATGGTAAGCTTAGGATAGCCGTCCTATCCAAGGTTCAAGCCATGAGAAGCCACTCAGTCTCCGCTGAGGGTGGCGCAAGCGCAGTACTGTACCCTAAGGAAAATGGGGATAACCTAGATTTACACGCCTATGACACCGTTAAGGGTAGTGACTTTCTCGCTGACCAGGATGCAGTGGAGGTTTTGGTTAGGGAGGCCCCGAAGGAGATAATATTCATGGATCATTTAGGTGTTCCATGGTCAAGGGATGCTCAAGGTAGGATTCTTCAAAGGCCCTTTGGTGGAATGACAATACCGAGGACAACCTTCGCCCAGGATAAGAGTGGATTCTTCCTGTTAAGCACACTGTATGATAATGTACTTAGGTTTAAGAATGTTGAAATGTTTCATGAACACTTCGCTACATCAATGATAATGCAGAACGGCGTCTTCAAGGGATTTACGGTTATCGACCTTAAGACAGGGGAATTTAAGGTGTTCCTAGCCAAGGTTGGCATAATAGCCACTGGTGGTAATGGTAGGGTTTACGGGTTTACCACAATGGCACACTCCTCAACTGGTGACGGTTACACAATAGCCTATAGGGCTGGTATACCACTTAAGGATTTCGAGTTCCCACAGTTCCACCCAACAGCCTTAGTCCCAAACGGCATATTAATAACCGAGGGTGCGAGGGGTGAGGGGGGTTACTTAATAAATAAGGAGGGGGAAAGGTTCATGAAGAGGTATGCGCCGAGTAGAATGGAATTGGCTCCAAGAGACATAGTTAGCAGATCCATAATAACTGAATGTATGGAAGGTAGAGGCTTCATTGATGAGGAAACAGGCCTATGCTACGTACTACTTGACCTTAGGCACCTTGGTGAGGAGAGGATTGAGACTAGGTTGCCTATGATTAGGGAAATAGCGATTAAAACCCTAGGTATAGACCCAGTTAATGAACCAATACCAGTTAGGCCAGCGATGCATTACATGATGGGTGGAATACACGTGGATATTAATGGCCAAGTAATGCTTGATGAGACTACTACGAGGATACCTAACCTATGGGCAGCAGGTGAGGCTGCAAATGTAAGCGTTCATGGAGCTAATAGGCTTGGTAGTAACTCACTTTCAGAGTGCCTAGTTTGGGGTAGGATAACCGGTTCATTGGCTGCCCAATACGCAATGAACGCCCCTGAACCTGAATATGATGGATCAGTTAAGGAGAACGTGTCTAGAGAGGAAAGTAGGGTATTCGATAGGTTAATTCATAAGGAGGTCGGTGGGGAGAATCCATATGATATTAAGAGTGACATGAATAGGACAATGGATAATAACGTATATGTGTTTAGGGATAAGAGCACACTTGAAGAGGCGTACACAAGCATCAAGAGGCTTAGGGAGAGGTTCGCTAAGGTTAGGCTTGAGGATGACGGTAGGGTATATAACCAGAACCTCAAGGATATACTTGAGTTAGATTTCCTACTTGAGCAGGCCGAGCTAATAACAATAGCTGCCTTAAACAGGACCGAGTCTAGGGGCGCCCACTATAGGTTGGATTACCCGAAGAGGGATGATGCGAATTGGCTTAAGCATACCCTACTCTTCTACACTGCTGGGGATAAGCCAAGGATAAGCTACTCACCTGTTAAGATAACGCGCTGGAAGCCTGAGGAAAGGAAGTATTGAGGAACCCATTAGTAGGTTACTTCCCTTGATTAATTGAACTTAACTTACCCCTAACCTCAATAGCCCTCCTCAACACGATGTTCTTCAACTCCTCGCTACTTAGGCTTGTGTCCCCATAGGCCACTATCGCAACCTGATACGTGTCAAGCTGCTGCCAAGTTTCCTCAGCCAGCACCTTAATGTCCTTAACCCCATCATTCACTAGTAACTCCCTTAATGCCTCTTCAAACTCACTTATTGGAATCTTAACAGGTAAGTCAAGCCTAACCCTAACTACACGGTACTTAACGTCACTTTTACTAATTATCATTGAGTCCTTAAGAACAGCGTTAGGTATCTTAGCGACCTCACCATTATCAAGCACAATAGTCGTGTACATTAAACCCATGTCAACTATAGTCCCAGTAAAGCCATTAGGTGTACCTTCAGTTGGGTACATGGCTCTAAGTAACCCATACCGCCAAGTTAAGAACGTTATCCTCTCCCCAGGCTTAAAGGGCTTAGATACCAGGAGCACAAATCCTGATATAACATCATTAAGCGTCTGCTGGAAGGCTAAGCCAAGTACCAGGCCTATTATTGTGCCACTTAAAGCCGCGGCGGCTGGGCTATATTGAACTATGCTTGCGGTCACGAATATTATAATAGCTATGGCTATTAGGAATTGAAGAATGAACTTTAAGGCAGTGGCGGTATGTGGATCATATGGGTAAAGCGCCTTAGTTATCTCCCTACCTGTCTTGTATATTAATAGTGAACCAATAATGAGCACTAACGCTAATTTAACTAAGTACTCATAGTTCTCCAAGTAATGAAGATTTGGGAATATATTCAACGTGTAAACCGTTAAGTGGTAAATAATGTAAACAACAATACCTGCAATTATTATTGGAATCCAACTCTTAACTATACTGCTTAACACTGTTGATAAGGGTGGTCCCTGCTTTACCTGGTTAGTATTAGCCCTCACAGGTAATCATTCGGCCGCGGGATTTATTTACCTTATTATTATAACGTACCTAAAGCCTTGTCCTTTAGGGCGGGGATACTGCGAGAGGTTTAAATTTCAGCAGCTAGATATTGATAATAGCGCAAGCCTCATTCATGCAACTGGAGGGAAATTCAATCTAAGTACTTTGAGCTCTGCAGGTTTTTGAGCATTTTCAAGTTAATATTTCAGGAACGGGAAATGGACAATACATCAATTATTCCCCTACTTGAATCTATTATAAGTAACTTACCTGCAAGTGCCGGTTCTAAACCAGCCAGTATTCTTAAGGTCTCCAGCGCCTGCCAGGATGCTACAATACCTGCCACGGGCCCTATCACTGAGTTACATAGACCCTCTGCACATGAGACTGAGCTAAGACCCCTTATGTTTAGTATTTCAGCAAGACGCGGTGTCCTACCTGGTATTACTGTTGTCACTAATCCGAACCACCCATCAACGCCACCATTAACCACAGGCTTATTGCGCTTAACCGCTAATTCATCAGCATCAAGCCTCGTTTTCAAATTATCAACAGCCAGGACTACCACGTCCACTGAGGCCACTAGTTCCTCAGTTTCCTCATTCCTCGTAAACACCATTTGGTGAGCCTCAACTTTAACCTCTGGGTTAATTTCCCTAAGCCTCTTCTCAGCCACCTCAACCTTACTCTTACCAATGTCACCAGTTGTGTATAGGAATTGCCTGTGAAGGTCACTTATGCTGATTGTGTCGAAGTCAACGAGCACAAGTTTACCAACACCAGCACCGGCTAAGTACATTGATGCTAATGAGCCTAAGCCGCCTAAGCCAACGATTAATGCACTTCCATCCCTAAGCCTCCTTTGACCCTCAACACCTATTAATGGCAATTGCCTAATATACCTATCACTACTTATCACACTTACGTGAGTTATGCGGTGAAATAAATCTATTGCCTCACTCTATTCTCCCCTAATCAACATTACCCTAGCCTCCCTCTCAAGCTTAGTGGGGTTACTGGGTTGAACCTTAGTGGTGAGTACTACGTACTTGTCCTCAATCTTAATTAATGAACCATCCTTAAGCCTATTGAGTATGTACACCGCGTAATCCTCCCCACCCCACTCAATTATTGTCCTATACACCTTCAGGTACTTTAACTTGGCTCTACCGCCCCTGTATGCCAACTCCCTAAGTATCAGCATTGCTAGTCTCGCACTTATCTGGGATGAGTATTGTTGACTCATTCAGGTTCACCTCAATTACGCATCCACTGTAGTTAAGTATTTCCTCAGGAACATTAATAACCAGAGGTATGTTAGCCATAATTGACCCTATTAACATTAATGTATCCGGCTTAGTGGCAAGTATTACTAATGGTGCTTTACCGTATTTAGCTAACTGATACATTACGTAAGGGCCTACTGTTGAACCTGTTGAGTATGGTAAAGCCAGGGCCTTACCAGCTATGTTAATTTCCCTCCCCTTAACCTTAACGATGCCCCTAGTACCGTCAACATCCCCTAGGAATGATATTGGTGAATTAACTGCAACTAACTCCCCCTTCACAATACCACTACCGTTTACGGTATTACCCTTAAACACGCGCACTCGGTTACTTAAGCCAAGGCCTTAATAAGGGTTCGTTTTTAACTTCCCATTCATTTAAAAAGGTTCTGGACAAGAGACCTTGCGTGGTGCTGATTTTTAACCTTTAACAACCCCTATTGGCCTCAGCCTAACAACCTTCTTAGCTAAGCCTAATGCATCGGAAACTTCAGCAACTATGTCAACGTTCTTATACGCCTCAGGGGCCTCCTCACTTATTATCTCTGATTCAGCGCTTCTAATAATAATACCCCTTGACTCTAACGCAGCCTTAACCTTACTTGGTGGTAGGCTTCTAACTGCGGCTGACCTACTCATTTGCCTGCCGGCGCCATGTGGGGCGGTGCCGAATGTTAACTGCATTGACTTCTCAAAACCAACAAGTATGTATGAGCCTGTACCCATGCTTCCAGGTATTAAGACCGGTTGCCCAATTCCCCTATAAACCTTAGGTATCTCCTCCCTTCCCGCTGGGAATGCCCTTGTTGCACCCTTCCTATGCACCCAAACCTTAGCCCTATGACCCTCATCATCAATAACATGCTCCTCGAACTTGGCTATGTTGTGCGCAACATCATACACAATCCTCATGCCCAACTTATCTGGGTCCTTCCCAAACACCCTCCTGAAGGATTCCCTAACCCAATGCATGAGTAGATGCCTATTGGTCCAGGCGTAGTTGGCTGCAGCAGCCATGGCGTGCAAGTAGTCCTGCGCCTCCCTTGCTGTTAATGGTAATGCCGCTAATTCCCTATCAGGTAGGTAGAGGCCCCATTGCCTCATCTTGCTTTCAGCAATCCTAATGTAATCAGTAGCAACCTGGTGCCCTAAACCCCTTGAACCAGAGTGAATCATAACTGTTACCTGCCCCTCCCTCTCTATGCCGAAGACCCTAGCTACATCAGGGTTAAATATCTTATCAACAACCTGAATCTCAATGAAGTGGTTACCTGAACCAATAGTCCCAATCTCATCCTTCCCCCTCTCCTTAGCCCTCTGGCTAACCTTACTTGAATCTGCGAAGTCCCAGCTACCGTTCTGCTCAATGTACTCCTTATCATCAGCCCAACCGTAACCATTCCTAATAGCCCAATCCACACCCTCATCAAGAGCCTTATTAAGCTCTGAGATGGGTAAATGCAACCTACCGGTTTCACCAACCCCGGCAGGTGCAAGTTCAAAAATCGTGTTAACAAGTTCCCTTAACTTAGGCCTAACCTCATCCTCCGTTAAGTCGGTTCTAAGAACCCTAACACCACAGTTAGATACCACGAAACCGTCTGCTATGAAGTCGTGAGCCTCATCATCTATTGTTAAGTCGTAGACTAGGCCATTAAATTCCTCCTCCTTAACATCCTCAATAATGTCCCAAACTACATCACCCTCAACATTAGCTTTAAGCCAATCCTCAAACCTCGGGAGGCCCCTAGGAGCCATAGGCTCCTCCACCTCATCCGCATAAACACCACGTTCAACGAATCTCTCATTAACATGACTCTGCATTATCGGCTCAGCGTAGCCACCTTCCACTATGGCTATGGTTAATTGCTCATCCTCACTGTGTGGGTTAATGGCCCTCATAATTAACCTAAGCCAAACAACTGCAGCAAGGGCTAGTCTCCTCTTTTCAGGACTATACTCATAGTTAACCCTACTCCACAGTCTAGTTAGATTCCTTGGTGTTGACGATACGTATAGGCGTAGTTGAATCCCACCGTTACTGGAGTAAACCTTCTCTACGTAACCTGCCTCTACGCCGAAGTCATTAAGCATTCTAGCTATGTCACTTAGGAAGTCATACCCACTTTGCTCAAGTTCAGGCACCTTAAATACCGCTACGTGAGGCTGCTTAAAGTCGTAACCATTAATGGTCACTGGTCCACTCATTGCTGCGCCGAAGTACCCAGCTAGGAAGAGTCTCCTCATCCATAGGGGTAGTTCCATTACCCAGTTAGGTACCCTGAAGGGTATGCGTGTCTTCCTACCTGGTGGTGCACCCAGCGCTGTTAGCAACGCCTTAAGGCTCCTTGAGACAACGCGCAGTACGCATTCATGATCATTAAGCCCCTTATCATTTACCTTTAAGTCCTTTGTTCCACAGTATACCCTAGCATCATAGCCTAGCTCCTCAATATCCCTCTTCATCTCCTCAAGTCCCTCTCTTGAACCATAGAATACAACTTCACCATCAACACCATTGAACGAGCCACCACCTATGAAGTAGCCAAGTAGCTTAAGCAGTATGGGTAATTTAGGATTCCTGGTGGTTAACGGTAATAGACCCCTCCCACTAAGCTCTCTAGCTACCTCCTCAGGAAATTCAACACCCTTCAGAATAATCCTACTTGGGGGTTCCTCGTAGGGTACACCCTCAAATGGGTGTAGCGCCACCCTGTCCCCAATCTTCAACTCACCTGCATTAACCATACCCCTAGGGGTCAGTATTGGGTGGTCTGAGGACGCCTTAAGCACGTACCCACTCCTTGTCCTAATGGCAATTAGCCTACTCTCCCTCCTCCATAGGAACAGCTTTACCCTGGTTATCCTAGGGTTCTTAGCGTCCCTATCAATTGATACTAATTCCCCACCCCTGGCTAAGGATTCTATTGGCACAGTATAACCGAACCTAGTTAATATCCTGGTTCCTGGAGGTAGGCAATTTATGTCATAGCCAATACCCCCAGGGCTTATGGTACCTTGGTTTGAATCAACAGCCGCAACACCACCCACTGGGAAGCCATAGCCTTGGTGCGCGTCAGGCAGTGCTATACTATACCTATATACTCCAGGTAAGCACGCTACGTTGGCTGCTTGCTCAAGTGTTGAATCAGTCTTCATCTTCTCTATTAATGACTCATCAGCAAATATCCTAGCTGGAACCTTCATGCATGGCTTATACGTCTTAGGTATTTCCCAGATGAATCTATCTATCTTCCTTAAAGGTGGAGCCATATTATCGAGCAGTAATCCATTAGCTTAGTGGTTTAAATCTTTTCACCCAGTTACAGCAGAGGGCACTATTATTTAACTTAAGAATATGGACTCTGATTAAATTTAACTTAACTTCATGTCTCAACGAATTACATTCCATCTACAGTAGGGCCTTAACGCCTTCCATAATTATAAATAATGTGATAATAATAGACCTATATTATGATTAATATTAGGTTACTATCGCTACAGCACTAATGAAAATGCTATTAAATGCATCAGAATTAAGATAGTATTATAAAAAGGTTAATTCAATGAAACTCCATCGTATTTTTTAACCTAGGAAAGGTTAATAAGGCATTCTTGAAGAGGTAACGCTATGGAGAATTTAAGTCGCGTAGACATAACGTTCTACGGCAGAGGGGGACAAGGCGCGGTTACTGCAGCGCAGGTTTTAGCTGAAGCCGCAATACACAGTGGCTTATTCGCATCAGCGTTCCCTGAGTATGGGGCTGAGCGTAGAGGTGCCCCAGTTAGGGCGTATGTTAGGGTAGCTAACCAATACCTTGGTATTAGGGAACCTATAGAGAAGCCTGATGTGTCTGTGGTTTTTGACGTGAGACTAGTGGATTTATTCAACATAACTAAGATAACTAAACCGAATGGTACAATAGTAATAAACTCCAGTGAGGATTACGCCAAGCAGATGCTTAGCCAGTTTAACGGTAAGGTGGTTTACGTGGATGCCTACAGCATATCAATGAAGTACCTGGGTAAGGCCATAGTTAACACACCCATGCTTGGTGCATTACTAAGGGTAATGGGGGCGATTAATATTGAGATTGTTAAGGAACTCATTAAGGGCACCTTCAGGGGAAGGGTTGGTCAATTAAACGCCGAGGCAATTGATGAGGCGTATAAGCTGGCTAGGGTGATACCATGAGTGAGCTCAAGTCCTGGACGCAAATACCCATGGGTGGATACATAACTGAGCCTAAGAATTCTATGAATAATAAGACTGGTTCATGGAGGACTCAAAGACCAGTAATAGACCAGGACGCATGCACGAGGTGCCGCATATGCTGGCTCTACTGCCCTGAACCGGCAATACTTGAGCTTGATAAGCCTTATGTGGCTAAGAATGGGAGGAAGTATAATATGACATTCGAGATAAACTATGATTACTGCAAGGGCTGTGGCATATGTGCAAACGAGTGCCCAGTTAAGGCAATAAAGATGGTGCCTGAGGTGGTTCAGCAATGACGCAGGTACTTGAGAAGCAGAGGGAGAGGGTTGTTGTTGGGAAGAAGGGTTTAACGACTAATTACGCCATAGCTCAAGCTGTTAAGGATGTGGACGTTGACGTTATTGCAGCATACCCAATAACACCGCAGACAACCATAATTGAGAAACTAGCCGAATACGTGGCTAATGGTGAACTTGATGCGGAGTTCATCCCAGTTGAGTCAGAGCACAGTGCATTATCAGCAGCAGTGGGTGCATCAGCAGCTGGCGCGAGGGTTTTCACAGCCACGTCGGCTCAGGGTCTTGAGCTAATGCATGAGATACTTCACATAGCCTCAGGCTTGAGGTTACCCATAGTTATGGCGGTACCTGGTAGGGCTTTATCAGCCCCCATAAGTATTCACGGTGACTACCAGGACTTAATGAATGTTAGGGATACTGGCTGGATAATATACATAGCGTCCACTGCCCAGGAGGCTTATGATACAATCATTGAGGCCTTTAGGGTTGCTGAGGATCCCAGGGTTCAATTACCAGTAATAGTATCATATGACGGTTTCCTAATGAGCCATACCACTGAGCCGGTTGAGATATATGACCCTAAGGTTGTGCGTGAATTCACACCAAGGAGACGCAACACTAGGCCTATTCTTAACCCAGAGAACCCCATAACAATGGGTGCTTTAGCAACCCCTGATTGGTACTATGAGATAAAGTACCAGGCTATTAATGCGCTTAAGTCGTCCAGAGGTGTCATTGATGAAGTTGACTCAGAGTTCAATGAGAAGTTCAATAGGTCGTATAAGCCTGTGGAAGGTTTCATGATTGATGATGCTGACTACGTGTTGGTAACGTACGGTGGTGCCGCAACTTGGAATGCCCTTGAGGCTGCTAAGGAGGCTAGGGATAGGGGACTTAAGGCAGGGGTAGTTAGGATTAGGTTATTTAGACCCTTCCCTGCAAATGACTTAGTTAAGGCTCTCTCTAATGCTAAGGCTATTGCAGTTGTTGATAGGGCTGTTGCACCAGGTTCACCTATAGAGGGGCCAGTCTTTAAGGATGTTTACATAGCCCTTCACATGGCTGATGTTGATAAGCCAATGCTCTCAGTAATACATGGCCTCTCACAGCGTACAATGTACATAAGGGACTTCTATGAATTATACTATAGGCTTAGGGATATTGCTAAAATTGGTAAATCACCGCAGGAATCATTATTCATGGGATTGAGGTGATGGGTGTGGCCGACAAACAAATTAAGGTAGGCATAAGGACCATATGGGATGTGCCTAAGGAGGAGTACTTTGGGCCTGGTCAATTAACATGCGCTGGTTGTGGTCCGTCATTAGCCGTTAGACATATACTTAAGGCAGCTGGGCCAAACACCATAATAGCTAACGCCACTGGTTGCATTGAGGTAACAACAACCCAATACCCATACACTGCCTGGGCTGTACCATACATTCACGTAGCCTTTGAGAACGCAGCTGCTGTTGCATCTGGAATTGAGTCCGCTATTAAGGCGCTTAACAGGAAGGGTCTAGCTAACACTAAGGCTAAGGTAATCGCCCTAGCCGGTGATGGTGGTACCTATGACATTGGTATTCAAGCCCTAAGTGGAATGCTGGAGAGGGGGCATGGTGTATTATATGTGCTGTACGATAATGAGGCTTACATGAACACTGGTATACAGCGTTCAGGTGGTACACCGCGCTTTGCATGGACTACTACATCACCCGTAGGTAGTAAGATTAGGGGTAAGGTTCAGAGCAAGAAGGACATTATGAGCATTGTTATTGCTCACCGTGTACCATACGCAGCCACTGCAAGCATAGCGTATCCGCTTGATTTAATGAATAAGGTTAAGAAGGCGCTCGATGCATTAGATGAGGGGCCAACATTCCTACATGTGTTCGCCCCATGCCCGCCAGGTTGGAGGATTGATGAAAGTAAGACGGTTGAAATAGCTAGGTTAGCGGTGGAGACTGGGGTATTCCCACTTTATGAATGGGACCACGGGAAGTTCAGGCTTAATCCACCCAGTAATAATCATATCGATAAATCGAAGAGGAAGCCGCTCATAAATTACCTTAAGCCTCAGGGTAGGTTTGCCCACATGAAGGAGGATGAGATTAAAGCCATGGAGGCTGAAATAGACAGTTACTGGGATTACTTAACCAAGTTGCTTAAGGCCTTTGGTTAAAAATAAAGTTCCTAATTATTAACATTTAAAAGCAATCCCTTAATTCACGCAAGCCACTCCACTTCATTAACCCAGAAGCTCAATTCATCTGAACTCAACCTCCTCTTCACATTACCAGACTCAACAAATGCATCAATTATCTCAACGCTATCACCCCTCCTTAAACCTACTATCCTAATAACCACATCACCATAACTGCTCTCAAACTCTGATGTTGATGAAGCCGACTCCTCCGTTGGTGGATAAAACAACACCTCAACATTATCCCCATTCTCAATAATCCTGTAAGCCGGATGCCTACTGGCGATTCTCTTAAGCTTACTATAACTTACACTCACCACTCTAGGTCATCACTGAGTATAATCACGCATTTAAATTTTTAAAGCGGCTGAAGGCCCTGTCCTTCATAGTGATAAAGGGTTTATCTGCATGCTTTACCTTTTATGTTTTGGATTTAAGATTACTGATGAATTGAGAAGTGTATGAGAATCTTAAGGGAACAATAAGCATTAACTACGTCCTTAATTATATTATTATTCTATATTAATGAATTAATGAGATTAATTACATCATTATTAAATATTATGCCGTTAAATAACTTTTAAGAACTTGATAAAGATAATAAACAAGTTAACTGGTATTATTAGTTTCGTAAAGCATCATAACATACCGTAAGTCCTCATAGTTCGGATTAGGAGTTGAAGTGTATAGGCTGATTAACCCTAATTCAGCTATAATAGATTTCATGTTAATTAACTTATTAACCCTAACATGAACTATGGTAGGCACTGTCATGGTAACGTTAGCCAGATTTATCAGGAGATCCCAAATGAAGTCAAAATCATAACCAGTAGGCTTGAGAATCCTCCCTAGCCTACTAAAGTGAGTAAAAACACCCATAACCTATTAACCCCTATAGGGGTTAATAAACTTTATTCGATATATAGATACTTTAGATAGTGTAGAGCAAGGCTTAATATTAATTAGCTATACATAATGATACTTTAATTCATGGTAAATTAAGAGAGAATTAACCAAGTAGTGAGAATCAAAGTGCTCCTTTAGGGCCGGTTACTTAACCCTGAACCTAAGTAATGCTGCTAGGCCACCTAGCCCACTAAGTAACTTACCTGCCTCACTACCTTCAGGCACTATTATTAACCTAGCCCTAGTCCTAATGCACTCATCCACAATGCGCCTAGATTCCTCAGCCTTCTCCATTAGGAGTTTATCAAGCATAGCCACTGATTCAGCGGCCCCTATGCTTAATGCCTCATAAACCTCATCACCTAGGGCCACTAAGCCACTGCCCTTACCTAACTCCTCCATAATCCTATTAACAATATCATAACCTAGCTTAAGGCCAATCTTATCTAAGTAACCTCTTCTCTCAACCTCATAAACACCGCTTAAACCACCCTCGGAGACAATGACCCTCTCAATAGATATCCCCCTTACTTCAATATTAGGGATACTGTTCACTAACATTCCTTGAGTAGCTATGATTAGTGCGGTGGGTTTATGTATTTCGGTCAATTGCTTCACTACCTTGGAGACGTCGTCAATGTACCTTTGGTTCATTAAGGATCCCCCGCTTTCCTTACTTTGAACATAATTATTACTGATTGTTGCAATAACACTCACGCCAAGCCTAGTGGCTAAGGCTACCGTGGTTTCCTCAATTGATATTGACGCAATCAGCACCTTAATTCCGGAACCAAGCGTATTAATCAATTGCCCTAAGTAATCCCTATCAATGTTCCTCATTATCTTCAACGTTGAGCCAACCCCCACCTCAAGACTGTGGTAACTTCCACCAGCCCCCTCAAGCCACTCAGGGTAATCTTCAATAATCCCTCTAATCCTCAAAACCCCCCTTGGTTCATGAAACTCAAGGCTCTTAACCCTAACGCCAAGGTAAACCTTCTCCCTACCAAACCTCTCCCCACTCCTACCCCTAACCTCCCTGACAGTCCAGGAGTATATTAAGTCACCTGGCTTAAGAACAAGGTAGAGTATGAAGAGGTCCTCAACCCTCTCCACTGTTAACTCAACGTAGTTCTTACCTTCATTAATCTTCATCAGCGTTAGCACTGTTTAGCAACCTTTTAAACCAACCCACGGTAGCTTTACCGTGGAGTACACCACTTACGGTGGCGTTTCAATAATCAACGCAATACCATCATTAAGAGGGGGCACTATGGCTATTGACCTACCTGTTAGGGTTAATGTAAGTAAGGGCAATTGCGCAATGGATGAATTCACATCATTCATTGTTAAATACGTATCGACAAGATTAGGCATTAAGGAAGAGTACTGCATTAAAGTCAACAGTAATGTGCCAATGGCCAGCGGCTTAAAGAGTAATAGTGCAGTAGCCGTTGGAGTAACCTACGCATTAACGGAAGCCGCCGAGGTTGGGTTAAGTAAGATTGATGCGATTAGAATAGCCGCCGAGGCAACTAAGGCTCATGGTTCATCAATAACAGGGGCCTTTGATGATGCAGCTGCATCATTATTGGGTGGAGTGGTGTTGACTGATAATCGACTCATGAAGATAATTAAGCACATTAATCCACAAAATGACGTGGTAGTAGTTATAACAGGCTTCAGAGAGGGGAAGAAGCCTATAAGTATTGATGCCCTTAGGGGCTTAAGTAGCCTTTACCATGACTTAACGCATTGGGCATTGGATGGTAAAATATGGGAGGCCGCAACCATTAATGGTATAATGGTGGCTAAGGCACTAGGGTATGTTAATCAACTAAGGGTTATTGGTGAGGCTTTAAGTAGAGGAGCCTTATCCGCCGGTGTAAGCGGTAATGGTCCTTCAGTATATGCTGTTTTTAAGGATGGTGAAGAGGGGCCTTATGTGGATTACATTAATAAGCATTGGGGTTACTTAATACTCACTAGGCCTATTTCAATGTTAATTGACTAGCCTTATTTAATTCTGGTTAAGGGCATAGGTTTTTAAAGACCGGAGCAACTGAGATTAATATGTCTTGGTTTGAGGACTTTGATGAATGGTTTAAGAAATGGAGGAAGTTTGTTGAGGAATTTGAAAGGGAAGTTGAGAAAGAGATTGAGGGTACTTTAAGGCCTCTTAGTGAAAGACAAGGCACAAAGAAGGGGAAGAGTAACATTTACTATTACGGCTTTGAAATAACAATGGGACCCGACGGTAAGCCTAAGATTAAGGAATTCGGTAATGTTAAGCCCTGGGGTAGACCCCTAGTTAGTGAGGAGTCTGAACCATTAACTGACGTTTATGAGGAGGAGGATACGGTTAAGGTAATAATGGATATGCCCGGTGTTGATAAGGATGACATAAGCATCAGTATTGAACCAGATGGAAGAACACTGGTTGTTGAGGCTAAGGGGAGTGATAGGAGCTATAGGAAGGAGCTTCAATTACCTGCTGAGGTTGATGCAAGTAAGGCTAAGGCAACCTACAAGAACGGTGTCTTAACCATAGAATTACCGAAGAAAAACAAGGGCAGTAGGGGTACTAAGATTAAGGTTGAGTAGGCATGCCTAGGAAAAGCACAACAGAGAGGAGTAAGCGTAAGACTAAGGCTGAGGAGGTTTTAGAAAAGGTGCTTAACCATGAATTAATGCCCAAGGCTGAGGTGGTGCCTAAGGATGACGCGAGGGCATTACTTAGGAAGCTTAACGCCGCACCATGGCAACTACCCTGGATAAGGAGCACTGACCCATTGGTTAGAAGCCTAGGCGCTAAGCCTGGTGATATAATTAAGATAATTAGGAAATCACCGACTGCTGGTGAAGTTGAGGTTTACAGGTTCGTTGTTCCGGGTTAAACCCATTATTTTAACTAACCTTAATCACTATGTTTTAACATTCACTTAGCCTGCTGTTTCTTAGGCTTAACTTCACCCACTATTTCACTATATTGGTTAACTGAGAATTCCTTACCGCACTTTGGGCAAGCCACAGACATGCCTATGTTGTACCATGATTCAGCCAATTCAAGGTCAAACACGTGTCCACAGTATGGGCACTTAACCTTAAGCTTCAGTATTCTCTCAGGTACGCCACCAGAGTACTCCCAGTCCTCCGGCAGTTGCCATCCCTCCTCAGACATGGGTTAGGCCATGCCTCCCTATTTTATAAATCTTTTGATTCCACTTCAAGCATTAGTTGATTGCCGTTAATGTATTCGTCAGTAATCCTAATCAATAGATTTAAATATGGTGGAAAGATTTAAATATATAGGTCAATATAGTTGGGGTAATGGTATCTAAGTCAAGCAATTACGGTTATCCAATAGTTCTAACAAGTGAAATAGCTACCGCAAGTGACACGTATGGTTCATCTATAGTGGGCTTCGCCAGCGCAATACCTGAGAATTACTTTAGGAAAAGAATAGCGCACTGGTTCTTCAACGTAAGTAGCGACAGGGAGGGTAGAGTTAAGAGGGCACCATATGGTTTAGCCAAGGTTGAGGCATCATTATTGAACTATGGTTTTAACCGCGATGACGTTATTATAGCTAGCCCATATAAGCTTCATAAGGTCATCGGCCCGAGAACCAGGATAGTTGGCGTCTACACTATGGATGCCTTAGGCCTTAGCTACGGCTCAGGCATACTATACTGGATCCTTAAGCTGGCTGATTTACCGTACAGGGGTATGCCATACATAGCTAAGTCATTCCTTGAGGTTATTGAGCATCCAGCTATAAGGATGCATAAGGATCACATTAAGCTTGTGGTTGGTGGACCAGCAGCCTGGCAACTAGTGGATACGGGAGCTTGGCAGAAACTGGGTATTGACATAGTCTATGAGGGTAACTTTGAGAATTACGGCCCAGTGCTGTTTGAGAAGATACTTAAGGGTGAGGATATTAAGGGTAGGATTGTTAATAGTAGGCCATCAACAATTGAGGAGGTGCCAACCATAGTTACACCATCAATAGGCGGCTTAGTTGAGGTTACTAGGGGTTGTGGTAGGGGGTGTGAATTCTGTACTCCTACTTTAAATGGAATGATTAGTTCATTCCCATTTGAAGGCCATATAGATAAGGAGATAATAATTAACATTGAGAAGGGGGGCCATAAGAGCATTACGCTTCATAGTGAGGAATTCTTCAGATATGGGGCTAAGGCAATTGACCCTAATCCAGATAAGGTTAAGGATCTTGTAGTTAAGGCTTATAAGTTAATTAAACGTTATGGGGATGATTATAGGCTACACACGGACTTCACAACAGCCGCAGTGGTGGTTCAGGCACCTGACCTGGTTAAGTTCGTGGGGGAGTACATGAACGAGGGTGGTGAGTGGAGTTTCATAGAGATGGGTATTGAGACTGGGTCCCCTAGATTACTTAACATGCTTATGTCTGGTAAGGCTAAGCCATTCACACCAAGGCAGTACCCTGACATTGTGGAGCAGGCGGTAGGTATACTTAATGACAATAGGTGGGTTGTAGTAGGTACTATGATACTTAATTTACCTGGGGAGAAGGATGAAGATGTTGCAGCTAGTCTAGAGCTACTTGATAGATTAAGGAAGTACAGGATACTCACATTCCCATTACCATTCATACCAATGGGTGCGCTCAGGAAGAGAGACTTCACGGTTCTAGATAAGATGATTGATGATCCACTTAGGAGGGAGTTCATTCTTAAGGCCTTGATTAAATCCATGGAGGAAGCCATAAGATCAGTGGAACTAATAGTGGGTGGTATGGAGAATATAATAGCTAAGTTCATAGTGAGGCGCATAAGCCTATTCGCCTTCAACACTGTGCTAAGCAGGTATAAGGCTAAGCTTGGTCAGTTAGGTGAGTATAGTGAGGAGTTTATTCGTAAATTAGCCTCGGCGGCATGGGATTTAAGTAAACGCTCAGTACCAATTAGTATTAATAATGACTCCTAGTCAATTACTAGGCCTAATTCCCTTAAGGTATCCAGCATACTACTGCTCCTTAACTTAATTGGGTTAACGTGGATAATAACCTTAACAACATCATCACTATCACTCAACGTTAAATTATTTAGGTAAAGCTTCTGCTTATCAAACCGTAGGTAAAGCTTATTACCGTTAATTCTAGAATCCAGTGAAATCCTGAGTAGTCTCTTATCATCACTAGGGAGCCTAGTGGCAATGCTCTTAATAATGTTATCATTACTACAGTTCCTTGACCTTAAGGTAAGCCTAAACACTTTAATGGGGTTATTATAATGACCTTTAAGGGAATTAGTCTCAATAAGCTTAATTACTGCTGATCCAAGTAAATTAATTAAGGCAGCTAGAACCTTATCGTAATCCTCCGTGGCATGCGCATGCGTCTCTACATCTATCCTATCTATTAGGCACATGAGTTGGTGTTTATTTAAGGAAGCGCGGTTTATAAACATGCCTAAGGCATCATCACATGCATCTGCTAATCCTATTCACCAAAGCCTAACCTTCACTGCGGCTAATCTTTCCTCCTAATATCACCTATAGGAGTTTACCTACACTTCAAACGCTCTCCGGTTAATACCCTCCAATTAATTGACAGCCCAACTTCCTCGCCCTAAAGGGCAAGGGCTTTCACTTGTAAAATTTCATAATATAATGTCTAGCTTACTTTAAAGAATTTTGAAATAATTAGAAAAATGAATAATCACATAAAGGTATCATGGACTTAAGCTTAATTAACCTTATCTTTTTAAAGGGGCAGGTAGCTTACAGAGTATGTTCAGCAAAATACTGGTGGCCACGGATGGCTCCCAATACTCAGACAAGGCTATTGAGGTCGCAGTGGGGTTAGCTAAGGCATTTAACTCAAGCTTGTACATAATTCACGTTGTTGAGGAGGATAAAGTGGCTATGGCGGCATCAACAATGCCTATTATGGTTAATGTGATTGAGGATATGGTTAAGATCGGTAATGAGATTTTAAGTAAAGCCAAGGCTAAGGCAACCGAAGCAGGCATTAATGCTGAGGTCATATTGGCCAGGGGTAATGCTGCCGATAAGATACTTGAAAACGCTGATAAGCTGAACGTGGATTTAATAATTGTTGGCTCAAGAGGCTTAAAAGGCTTAGCAAGGTTCCTACTTGGCTCAGTATCTGAGAAGGTAGTTAGGCATTCAAGCAAGCCCGTGTTGGTTGTTAAGTAAGCCTACTAAGGAGTAGTGATGAGTCTGCAGTACTGAACCCATGAGGACTCTTCTCGCAGCTGACGAGACTCTAATTAACCATTATTAACCTAACCCCAAGTCTCCCTAAGTCCCTCCAGAATAGTCTATTACTTTTATTAACGCATTCAGCATTATGAATTATTGTCTCACCATCGGAGCCTGCGCCAATTACACTACTCATCATTGCTATTCTATGGTCACTTGGGCACGTAACCAATGCACCATGGGTCACTGATCCACTTATCCTTAAGAAGTCCTCACCATAGCTAACATTTACGCCAAATGCCCTTAGGGATTCGGATATTGTAGCTAACCTATTACTTTCCTTAAAGGCAAGGTGCCTTACTCCCATCATCATTGTCTCACCCACCGCAAAGGGCGCAATTGAGGCTAATACTGGGGCTAAGTCAGGGGAGTCCTTTAAATCAACAACAATACCCCTTAATGCACCTTCACCTTCAATGGTCCAATTACCATTACTGAAAACGCTGCGTGCACCCATTTTACTAAGTATGTTCACTAATGAATCATCACCGTAACCAAGCGGTCTCGGTAACCCAGTTACCGTCACTGATCCACCGGTAGTTAAGGATAAGGCTGCGTAGAAGCCTGATAAAGCGTAATCACCAGGTACATTACTTACGCCTATCCTCGGTGTACATTGATTAACCACAATTACGTCACCACTGGTCCTCACACTGCAACCTGACTCCTCAATAATCCTCCTAGTTAACTCCACGTATTGCCTAGACACTAGTTCACCAATTATACGTACTGTAATGCCTGAGACTAGACCAAGCATCATTAACCCTGAAACATACTGGCTCGTTAAATCACCCCTAATTTCAACGTAATCACCCTTAACTGGTCCACTAATTGTAACCGGCAATGAATCACCTAACACATTAACCCCCAGACTCCTCAATGATTCCAAGAGTTCACGAACTGGCCTCCTCCTAAGGGTCTCATCCCCATCAATGGTAACTGGGTTTCTACATAATGCAGCTAACGCCACCCCAAGCCTCATCACAGTCCCAGAACCCCCAACATTAACGTAACCACCGCATTGCCTTGAATTAGGCACCACCCTAATGTAGTCACCTTGCTTAATAACCATTGAGCCTAAGGCTTCAGCCATCCTTAAGGCAGCCTCAGCGTCATCAGAGTCTGGTACACCACGTATTACAGTTTCCTCGCTGCTGATTGCAGATAACAGTATTAGTCTAATAGCCCAACTCTTCGATCTAGGGGCCTCCACTGAACCTGACGCCACCGACTTACTAATCTTAACTATCATTCAACGGTTAACCAGACCCTGAATTATTAAAAATACCTCTGCGCTGACGGCTCTCTCTTGGATAGTGGAGTTCTTTCCCTGGGGGCTTTCTAGAATCCTTCAATGGTGAAGGCATTATACCCACAGCTCGTGGCAGCGTACGGCTCATAGCCTATTAGACTCACCATGCACCATCTCCTATGATAAAAACCTCATTACCCATAAACCCAAACTGATCTTATTCACATTTCGGTATAAGCATCATACTTAGTGATATTGAATGAATATTGAAATTCTTTAATTCAATACGCACCCAAGACGCATTATAGATAATCATCAAGACCAAGCTTCTTTAAGTGGCTCTTAATCTTAGACACATCCTTCTCCATTTTCTTAGCTTCATCAGTCAACTCCCTTACATTCCTATCCCCTTGGTTCAAAGTACACTCCCCGTTCGGGGCCATGGCATGAGCACTGCAGGATGCATACTGACACTTATAACCAATGCAAGGATCATTAGTTAGACTACAAATTGCCTTACCCTTAACAAACCGTAAAGCCTTCTTAACGCAAATAAAGTATTGACAACTTGCCCCAATACAATGTTGAACCTTTACAGTTGGGGTTCCTGAAACAGTAATCTTCACGCTAACCCCCTACCTACTAGGGTTACTTAACCAGGTTATTTAAGTGTTTTCCAATAATGAACTAATTTAAGTAATAAACAATGCTTAAACAATATGGAGATTATATAATGATTTACATAAATTCCTGCTCCTTCAATTTAATAATCACTAAATAAAATACATACTGAACAAGATTTAAGAATAAACCTTTTATTCCAGTAAACATCACAGTAAATGAACCCAAATGATGAGGCGTGGTAGGGATGAACAAATGATTAGTCTAAACCAGGCTGAGGTAATACCATATCAGTACTAATTCATGATAAAGATGGAAATAATGAAGTAAGTGTTTTAAATTGCCTTAATTA
>ERZ1669250.343-NODE-343-length-22515-cov-4.381567_pt1 | contig 22515 bp, 20 predicted proteins | sample MGYA00579295_ERZ1669250 | MGnify/ENA primary metagenome ERZ1669250 (study PRJEB41166, sample SAMN08046056) | hot springs metagenome | biome: hot spring; feature: acid hot spring; material: thermophilic sediment; isolation source: thermophilic sediment from acid...
ACCGTTACTTTGATAACGATTTTATTACTGTTTTTTTTGTCTGCGCGACGACTTTTTTGCCAGGTCATTTTCTGGGCTTAACGAATCATTTTTATGCTTACATAAACGGCGCTAAAACGAATTCGGCTCAAACAGCTTAAAAAGAGCTAGTACTAAACCACATGGCGTGCTTCGACCGCGTAGTGATCGGAGGGACTTTTGACTACCTGCATAAGGGGCACCGTTTTTTACTTGGCATTGCCTTTATTGTAGGTAACAACGTAACTATAGGCCTGACTACGGACGATTTTGCCAAAAAAAATAAAGTGTTGGCAAATAATTACAGTTCTAGAAGGCTGGCTTTAATTAACTTCTTAAATGGAGCGGGATTTAACGGGCGTTACAGCATTGTACCAATATCCGATCCGATAGGCCCAGCTATAGATGATTTTGACGCCATAATTGTAAGCGAGGAGTCTTTTAAGGGAGCGCAACTCGTAGATGAGGCTAGGACAGAGAAAGGCAAAAAAAAACTTATTAAAGTGGTAGTACCAATGGTTCTTGCCTACGACAAAAAACCTATCTCTAGCACTAGGATTAGATTAGGAGAAATAGACGAAGAGGGACACCGGCTTGAATGAAATAGATTATAATAAAATTCTTAACGCGATTTCAAAAAAAGGCCGGCAACTTGAGCTAAGCGCTCTCGCTTCAATAGTAGGCTTAACCGAAGCTACTCTTGCCTCGGCTTTAGAGCGGTTAAAGGACGAAGGTATAATTTCCTACGAGAAGACAGAGATAAAAAAATACGAGATAACCGAGCGCGGCCAGAAGTATGAAGTCGACGGCCTGCCAGAAGTTAAACTTTCAGTAATAGCAACCCAAGACCCTAATCTTGACCTGCCTAAGGTAAAAAAAATCTTTGGAGAGGAAAGTAGTGCGGCGATATCGTGGGGTATAAAAAAAGGCTATATACAGTTGCGTAAAGAGGGAACCATTACAAGAATAAAACCCCTTAAAACCGCCACCCAAACGGTTCAAGAATTAATCCACGAAAACCCGCAAGAGGCAATCCAAAGGGGCATAATTAAAGAGAGAACCGAAAAAGTCTTGAATTTTAAAGAGTTGCCAAAGGGGCTTCACAAAGAGGAGCAAATATCGAAGTTAACCCACGAAGATATTATTACTGGGCGTTGGAAAGAGATGAAGCTCAAGGCTTATGACGTTACAAGCCTTCCAAATGCGTCGAGGGGAGGGAGAAAAAACTTTTTTGAAGAATTCCTGAATTGGGTAAGGGAGATTCTAGAAGACATGGGCTTTCAAGAATTCAACGGACCCTATTTAGAAGCCGAGTTCTGGAATTTTGACGCGCTTTTTCAAGCCCAAAATCACCCCGCAAGAGAACTGCACGATATATTTGCCGTTAACGCTAGTACTGAACTCGAAGATCAGAAACTTGTGCGGAGAGTAGCGCGCGAGCACGAGGCTGGATGGGGATATTCTTGGGACCAAAAAAAGGCAGCTTCGCTAATTCTTAGATCACAAAACACGGCAGTATCAGCTCGGTTTTTATCGACGCACAATCAGGGCCCATTAAAAATGTACTCCGTTGATAGGGTTTTTAGAAGAGATGCTCTCGATCAAAGGCACCACGTAGAGTTCTATCAAAGCGAGGGAATAGTAGTCGATAAAGGCCTAAATCTTAAATATTTATTGGGCTTCCTGACCCAGTTCGCCAAACAATTAGGTTTTAATGAGGTAAAATTTTATCCTAGTTACTTTCCGTTTACGGAACCCAGTATTGAAGGTTACGTTAAGCACCCCACGCTAGGATGGATGGAAACACTACCGGGTGGTATATTCAGACCTGAGGTAACTAGACCCCTGGGCGTAAAACACCCAGTTTTAGCGTGGGGAATAGGTATAAGCCGTTTAGCAATGGCTAAATTTGGTATTGACGATATTAGATTACTTTATGACCCTGATTTGGGGGTTTTAATGCAGGAGGGGATTTAGATTACCTACAAATAAAATAAATCTCGTTAAACTATTAAAAGATTCTGGATTATCTGAATCTAAGCTGCTTGAAACTTTACAATCGTTAAAAGTTTCCTCCGAGAAAGAGAGAGATAGCTTAATGATAGAAGTTACGCCGGATAGGCCCGATCTACTAGGAGAGAAGGGGTTAGCATATGCCCTGAAGGCCTATCTAGGTCAAACTAACCCGAGAGAAAACACGTATTACGATGATACGCCAATATACCAGGATGCTAGCACTGAAAAATATAGGGGTTACTTTCAGGGTTTCTTTGTTTCTGGGCTGTATTTAGATGATGATGACGTAGAGGCCATAATGAACTTTCAGGAGCTTCTACATAAAACGTATTGCAGAAATAGGGCAAAAGCTTCAATAGGCATTCATGACACAAGCGATATCACCTCGATAAAGTACGTAACGGGAAAGGTTGATCAAGTCGAATTTGCGCCTTTAGGCGGGAGTGCAGCTATGAAAGCCATAGATGTAATCAGAAAGACCGAGAAGGGCCGTGAGTACTCTAACTTAGTTAACTCTGATGAAGGTCTATTCGTTATGTCCAATAAGGGTGTTATGTCCATGCCCCCAATAATAAATTCGGAAGCGACGAGGGTAACTAAATTTACCAAAAAAATATTCGTAGACGTAGAGGGTACCGATAACAGGACCGTCAAATTGGTTACCGCAGTATTAGCAAGGGAGCTGTCTGGTTATGGAGCTATAGGTTTGACCAAGATTCGTTCTCATGAGGGGGAAATTCTATGCCCAGACCTTTCTAGAAAAAGGGTAAAAATAAAAACTAAAGTCATTAACAATGCAATCGGAACGAAGCTCAAACCAGAGGAATTAAAGCTAGCTCTCATGCGCTTAGATTACTCGGTCAACGTGATAGGGGACGAAATTTTAGCAGAAGTACCTTACTACAGGTTTGACGTATTAGGCTTACCAGATGTAATAGAAGATGCGATGATTGGTATAGGTCTGAACTCTATTCCTCCTAGTTTACCAAACGGATTCACAATAGGAGGTAGAAGCCCCATTTCGAAGCTAAAAGACAAAGCGAGAGATGAAATGGCTTCGCTAGGCTTCATCGAAGTATCAATGACTGTACTCAGCGATGGAGTTAAACAAAAGGAAGTATACGATCTAAACCCAATTCGCGTCAGTAACCCAGTAAGCACTTCATATGATTCTTTAAGAGTCGGTCTCTTACCTGACCTTTTGAAAGCGCTTAGTGCCAACAAGAAAAAAGGTATGCCGCTCCGCTTCTTCGAGGTTGGCCCCGTAATCGAGCCAAAGAATAGCGAAGCTATCCAGAAATTAAATCTTGCGGCCGTATTCAGCGATTATTCAGCCAGTCTGGAGAACCTTCAGGGCGATCTAATTAGGGTAGCGCAAGACCTCAAAATTGACCTTAGAATAAGATCACAAGATCTGCCATTTGCCTTGATGGGAAGGTCCGCAGTTTTTGATTCCGGGTGGGTCGCTGAGATTTCCCCTAGAGTTCTGCTTGAGAACGGCTTCGAGTTCCCCGTCGTAGCATTTGAAATAACTTTAGCTAAACAATTCGTTACTAAGTTAAAATATACTGATCGCTAAACTTAAATTTTATGTTCCCTAAGCACTGGACCCTTCTAGGAACCGAGGAGAGGGCAAAATGCTTACTATGAGATCGGTCGCAAAAAGGGCCCAATCCAGAAATAGATGAAAGTTTTTAAATCCTTGTTTTATAATCGTAAAATGTTAAGCTCTATATTTTTTACGAGGGCTTGGAGGCTACTTTTCGTTGAACGTATATGAAAAAATGAAGGTGTTCGATGAAGTAGCTGAAGAGATAATAACTAGAAGTGATTTGCAAAACCTCTTAGAAGAAAACGAGCACCCCCTAGCGTACGATGGGTTTGAACCGTCAGGGATTGCTCATCTCCCACTTTTATACAGAGCAATTACTATAAAGAAATTATTAGACGTAGGCGTTAAGTTCAAGCTTTTCTTAGCCGATTGGCACGCTTGGTTAAATGGAAAACTTGGGGGAAATATGGACGCAATAAAAGCTGCGGGCGAATATTTTATTGAAGCATGGAAAAGTGAAGGTATACCAGTTGGAAGCGAGTCAGTACAAATCGTATGGAGTAGTGATATCTTGAACAGGGACTATCTAACAACTATGCTAAAAATATCAAACTTTACGACCGTAAGCAGGGTAACTCGCAGCCTTCCAATAATGGGAAGAAATGAGCTCGGTTCGGATAAAATCGCTTGGCTATTTTATCCAGTTATGCAAGTAACCGATATATTTCAACTTGGGGTAGATATATGTCAACTTGGTCTCGACCAAAGAAAAGCCAATATGCTAGCTAGGGAAGTAGCTGAGAAGCTAGGCCGTAAAAAACCGGTAGGCGTACACCATCACATTCTCGTAGGGTTGGAGGGATTAAAAGCTGGAAAAGGTATGGACGAAGACGCTAAGCGGGACGCAATCATATCTAGTAAAATGTCAAAGTCAAACCCTAAAAATACAATATATTTAACAGACGATAAAGAAAATATAGAGAAAAAAATTTTAGGTGCAGTATGCCCTCCAAAAAATTTAGATGGGAATCCTTTAATCGAATATTCAAAATACATAATTTTCCCATTATTTGAACGGCTAAAAGTAGAAAGGGAACTAGTGCACGGCGGTGATATCGAATATACGAATTTTGAAGTACTTGCAAGAGATTATTCGGAGGGAAAACTTCACCCATTAGATCTTAAGCACGCGGTTGCAGAAGCTTTAGATCAAGCTATAAAGCCCGTCAGAGACCATCTAACTAATGACGCTAAATCTAAACATCTTCAAGAAATATTTTCTCCATACCTGCAAAGATAAAACGATATTTGTAAAGCTACTTGCTAGCGCTTATAATTCGCTGCGGGTAGTTCCGTAATCATACAACGCAATTTTATACAGAATATCTTCGCATTTATTCCTTTCATTTTTACAAGTACTTATAGTTCATTTTAGAGGCACGCGGTATTTCTTAAACCGTTACGCGTTTAAGCAAGAAAGAGTAAATTTATTATGAGTAAAAGAAGAAAGAAAGAGGGACCAGCTCCTATGACGGCGGCTGGCCTAGTAAGGTATTACGAGGAGGATAAGGGAATTAACTTTAAACCCAGCCTTGTTATAGCGATAGCCGTAACTTTTTCCGTTATTGTAGCTTTAGCGGACGCGGGTGCTTTTAGTTTTATTAAGCCTTAAGGGGTAAAATTGGATCCTGAGAAGTCAGCAAACGAAATAGAGAAAAGAAAGAAGTGGCTTTTTCATGTACCAATACCTGATTGGCTAGTATACCCCATATCTGTTTTAGAGTTGCTAGTAATCTTTGCTCGCGCCTACTCGCTTTTCCAAGCAGTATTATTTTCTATAGCAGAGGTCTTAGCCGTAACTTTTTTGGTCACGAACCTCCAGGCTAAGCAGCTATTTAACGCTAGACAGTCCGTTCTACTAGCAGATATATTTTACTCATTACCAGCGCTATTAATCTATTTGCTACCTCACGAAAGCGTTTACATCATAGGTTTGGCGCTAACATCATATCCTCTGGCCTTATCTTACATAGCAGCTGGAGGTAGTTCTTTGACTTCTATCCCAATTATATTTATATTTTTCTTTCCAATGATTCTAATTTCTAGAGGATTTACATTAATATATATTCTATCAATATTTACATTAGATATAATTTTAACGTACCTTACGATACATGAAATTGATAAATACACAAAAAGAATAATCGGTATAAAAGGTTCAAGGTTCGGTGCCAGTTTCTTTAGAGCTTGGTTTAATAAAAATGATGAAGAATATGAACAATATTTGCAACAACTTTCGATAAAGAAAAGTATAGCTACCAATATAATGTATTTTATAGATAAGATAACGGGTACGCCGTTAGGGAGTTTAGTTATAACGGATGTCCATCCTGGACCATTTCACGAAGTTGGCAGCAGCACGCTACCGCTAATGATATCCGATAACCTAGAGAAGGCAACTAACGCCCCGTGCCTAGTGCTAAGAGGTAAAGGTAGTCATGAAAACGATATGCCTTCTAAAAAACTTGCTTTTAATTTTTCAAAGCTTATAGCAGAAAGCGTACCAAAACCGTTGGTTAAAACTACTATCGATCCACCTGTAAATTGGAGAGTTTATGAGAAAGCATATTTTGATCAGCGGCGCGCTGGGCCGTTCACCATGACTTCATTATTGCTTGAAGACAACAATCTTATAGTATTAAGTAAAGCACCTCTTCCTTGCGACGACATACCTCAAAATACTGGAGATTATTTAGAGACGCTGGGTTGTAAATTAGCCGACGCGCATAACTCGGGCCCTTTGGATGGTTATTCAACTCTCAACTACTTCCCACCGTCAAATGTCGATCAAATTCACGACGGCATCCTAGGGCTTTTAAAGAATAAAATAACCCCCCAAGATTTTTTTGTCGGTTTTTCGCATATAAACTATAAGGCTTCTCTAAAGACGGGCATCTGCGACGGCGGAGCTGTAGCCTTAAGCTGGAAAACTCAGGATAAAAGGGGTATTCTCGTTTCATTTCAGGGAAACAACATGATATCGGGGCTAAGGGATAAAATAATTGAAGAGCTGAAGACCCTTGGATTTAAAGACGTCGAGGTTTCTACAACTGATAATCATCAACTTTCTACGTCGCTTCAATCAGTAAATAGGTACAGTATGGTAGGAGCTGAAGACCAAAGAGCAGTGATAAATATGGCTATTGAGGCCGCAAAACTAGCGTTAAGCAAAGAAAAAGACGCAGTAATATTGGCTCAAAAACGGTTGGACGAAGTAAAAATTATAGGGTCGGAAAATTTGGAAAAAATCAATGAAGCCATTAAAACATCGATACCAATTCTTGAGAAGTACTCATTTATTTCTTTGCTATTACTGGTAGCACTAGGGGCTTCTTTCACGTGGATTCTTTAACGCGTCTTGGAGTTAAGCTTAATTCTAGGCGCCTAATTAATTTGTCCTGCCGGTCATAGCGAGCGGGGAAATACCCGGACCCATTCCGAACCCGGAAGTCAAGCCCGCCCGCGTAAAGGATTCAGTGGGGCAGTAGCTCTGCAGGGTCCTTTAACTGGTAGGGCACTCAAAGGATTAAAGCACCGTCGGACTCTATGTATTTCTTAAAATCGTTAACATTAACCTCTTTGATTGGCGTTTTGGCCGCCAGTACTAAGGCCAACAACAACTGATGATAACATGGTTTACTTATTTTTCTAAGGACGTTATTTAAATAAAAATCTTCGCAACTGCAATAACTTAATCCAAAAAGCAAATAATTTTTTTTATCTCCTTTTACAATATAAATGTCGTACCCTTGCAATTTCATAATTGTATCGTTCATTTTAAACGCCGATATCGCTTTTTTTCCGCGGCGGCCGAAAAGCGACGAAATAACCTTCAATCTTTCACCTTCGCTCATATCAGATAACCTGTCCAAAAGGGCTTGCAACGAATCCTGCATATTTGAAGCGTAAGCCGACATACCAATCAAAGCAATATGATAACACTCTTAAATGCATAATGCAATTATCTGAATATGACTGCTGAAAACAACGCGAAGCTCTTACTGTTAAAGCTAGCTATCGTAATTATCGTTACGGTTATATTTTTAATGATATTCGATTATTTCTTAGCACCACTAATACATTTAAAAACAACTACAAAAACAAATATTCATATATTGATTGTGATTTTCGCGACAGGAGTTTTGCTTTACATACTAAAGGATTTATCAAAAATATTAACAAAATACTTAGGTCCTCATCTTGCCGGCTTGCTGACATTTATATTTGAAATAATAATACTAACGATAGGCACATTAGTAATACTATCTATAATTAAGGTCAGTTTAACTACTATTCTTGTTAGCGGAGGAATAGCTGCGATTGTAGTAGGTCTAGCAATATCAACTTTAGCGAGTAATTTAATATCTGGCGCTTTTATTTATGCGGCTTTTCCAATAAAGGTTGGGGATAAAATCTTTATAAATAATTTACCAGGAGTAATCACAAAAATAACTACTATTTATACTTCCGTAAAAACTGAGGGGGGGACTGAGTTAATAATTCCGAACTCTGCCCTAGTCCAAGGATTTTTCCTAATTGCAAAAGGTGATCCTGACAATAAAAAGGTTTTTAATTATAAGCTTGGAGACGATATTTTTATTCCCGCCCTAAATATAAAGGGAAAGATTCGCGAGCTAAATGAATTTGTCACGGAAATACAAACCGAAAAAGGAGTTCTCTTGTTGCCAAGCTACTCAGTATTAACTGGGGGAACATTCTTAGCTAAACAGACTGAAAACATGGGAAACTTTAGCATAAAAATAAATAGAAACGCGGAGAACGTAAAACAAGCCTTAGAAGAGGCAGGGGCAAAGGTTGAATTTAATTCGATTGATGGCGATTCGCTAGAATTTACAGTTACGTATAAATTTAAAACTGGCTCTGAAGCCGAGGAAAAGTCAAGGTTAATAAATATTGCTTATACCGTACAGAATAAGGGCGGAGTTAATCAAGGTACCTAATAAAAACGGCAAAAGCCTTTTATTAGGCGCAGTTAAGTACATGAATAAACTTGAGTAATGGCACTTCAGCTATGGGAAGAGGCGCGAATAAAAAAACGCACGTTATATGCAGAAGATGCGGCAAGCATACATTTAACGTGCATACTCATAGGTGTTCCAGTTGCGGCTTTGGCGCAACACCAAAATTTAATGCAAAAAAATAAGTTAAGGAATTAATAAGTCCTCAACTAAGTTTAAATCGAATACCATACCCTTTATTCCACGGTCGTTTCCAACGCCAACTTGTGGGGAACTATTCTTCTGCATTTCTTCAACTACCGTTTTTACCGGGGTCCCAGATGGCACTATCGGAAGTTTTCTAGATTTAACCTCTGACAATCTTTTATTAGGAAAAGTAAGCGCTTTCGTTCCCATGTAAAGTACGGGTGATACAGACCAATCCCAATCTTCTCCCTCGCTTGAAGCCTGCATAAACGACTTAGTGCTACTGTACTCCTCTTCTAATTCTCTTAAGAAGTCAAATTCGGTCATAAAATTGGTAGCGTTTCCGTGGTCATCTATTAAAGTCAAAGTCTCAGATCCGTAATATTTCATTATTTTATACGCTATGGCCAACGGGGTCTGAATCCATGCTGATGCAAAACTGTATGACACGTAACTTTCAGCGTTGTTACCAAACATAATTTCATCGTTCCCCTTAAACAGTAAATCTTCAACAGATACTATACCGATTAGTTTTCCTTCGTCGTCTACTACGGGCACCGCTCTAAACCCGCTTTTTATAATCGCTTTCGCCGCCTTTTGTATTGGGTCTTTCGACTTAACTTTCGGAGGCCGGCTATTCATTATAAGCGCCGTCTGATCGGTCTCGCTTTTATTCATGAGTTCGTTTATTGATATTATACCCGTTAACGTATTTTTACCCTTCCTAACTACTGGTGCAGATGATACCTCATTTTTTAGTAATATAGATAAGGCGACCTTTCTATTACTTGGTACTTCAACAAATATTGGCTTATCATTCATTATTTCTTTGACCAGCAATACTATCATCCTCGTCTAGGGGCCGTGGAACTGATCCCCAAACTGGGTCATCTCTATGCGCATAATAAATTAGAGCGTCTATTTAAAAACATGACGATCCAAAACCTTACTTTTATAATGGCTATTAGTTTAAAGCATAAAACATCCTATAATAGCTCTCAATATACTGAACGCGAAATAAAATATTAATTAAAGGCCTAAATCGTAATCACCTAGCGAATGAAAGCCACAAAAAGTTTAAATTTTCAAAACGACTAAAATTAAGGTTGTTTAAACTTGTCGCAAACCAATGTTTTTCCGGCTAATGTGAGCAGCAGCCAAGTCATCGCGTTGATAGAAGCTGCAATAGGAGAGGGGGGCAGGGCCGATATAGCCAAACTAGCGAATAATTTTGGTTTTGATATAAAGTCTATGCTCCCCATATTAAGTGCGGCAGAAATACTAGATTTGATAAAAATTGATGGAGGGGATGTTGCGGTGACTGATTTAGGATTCAAATTAGTTAAGAACAAAACCGACGGATTACGCCTGTTAAAGGTAAACATAAGTAAAATCGAGCCATTTAAAACGGCTATAGAACTCAGCAAAAATTCTAATTTTATAACGTCTAAAGACGTCTCCGAGGCCCTAGCTAATAAGGGAGTCTCATTTTCGGAAGACCAAATGGAAAATGAGAAGATGATAGATGAAATCTTAATACATTGGGCTATATACACTAAAGTTTTAAAATACAACGGGAAAACCGCCCTCTTCTCGCATCAATAAGTTAGGTTCATCAAACTAGGAGAAACAGAAGATCCAGGCGCTGCGCTTATTCACGCGCTCAATCGCTTCTCCGCCCCCATAATTAGCTCGCAACGGACTTTAAAATGCTCGCTTTCATAAGAAAAGCGTTAAGACTCGCTTGTACGCGTTTATTCATTCATCGCCAAAGTAGTCATTCGATTGCCAAGCGCATATTTCTGAGCGTTAAGTATGCCAAAACATATGAGTACGATTAAACTCTGCTTCGGCTTTTGCTATCTTGCGAATTATTTCCTTAGGGGGCCAAGTAAGTTTTGATTCAGATAATAGGATTCTGACGGCGGTCTCTGGCCCGATTCCTCTTCCAGCCAGTACATACGCAGCGTACCTCCCGTATTGAGATACCAAATTACTAGATTTCATTAGTTCACCGGCTAGCTTCTTCTCGTCAGGCGATAATTTTTTCCCGGTGCGTACTTTTTTTACTAAGTTTTGCGTATCCGAGTAAGGACTCGTACACGCAACCATCATGGAGCCACAATGCGGGCATTTAATTTTTTCTGGAAGCTCCGAAACTTTGTAAACGTTTTGCCAGCCACAACTAAGGCATATTAGCTTCATGGGCGTAATAAGTAACCTATTATTGATAGTATCCATTGCAGTAAGTAAATCATTACCGCGTTTCTCTACAAAAAATGCATTTTTGTATTCTGATCCAAAAATCAAAGGTAACTTACCATCCTTAATTTCGGATAAAAAGAATAAAAATGACTTCAAATCAGCATCTTCGGATGCTATTTCAGAAATTACCTCCTTTTCTACCCAAGTATTGTTCCAAGCGTCAGCAATCTTTCTAAGTAGAGGCTGTCCAGGAACTATGCTAGAATTGATTAACCCTAACCTGAGACAAACCCTAAGAAGACGACTCAAATAAAGGGGAGATGATAAAAGTCCATTTATATAAAGAAGCTTTATTCTTTCATCATCTAAACCGAAGAATTCCTTTATTATGTCGTCATGTATTGGCAACCCAGTTTCAAACACCAATTTATACTGATCCCTAAAGAAACTAGTCGAAAAACCATGTTCTTCTAGGAAGCGGGACAGCGCAATACCAAACGCCATATTAGTCCTACTTCCAAGAGGGGATGAAATAAACAGATCGAATTGCCCGTTCGCTGGCAACCCAGAAAAAACTAAGGCGTATCCGGGAAGTGGATTGTTGTGCAAATCTTCCTGAAGTTTAACCAGCGACCCCGCCTCTGTTAGCTGTTTAAGATCCGATGAAAAAATGTTTGAGCTAGCCACTTCCGTAGTTATTTCGGATTCCACTGGAATTAGTTCACCTTCCCAAGACGGGACTAAACCCGAAGCTGCTGTTGCAGAAAACCATACTTCCATTTTTTCTGTATCAACGGACTCAACCCGCCAATCTCTACCTGCTAAACGAACCAAGGCTCCGGGCTGGCAATGAGCTATTACAAACTCGTAGTCCAACTTACCTAATTCTTTTCTGCTACTGGACTCGCGAATCAAAAATTCTGATTTATTCGGTATCATTGATACGTGCAGAGCGTAATACTTTCTTGTAAAGATGGTTTTTGTGATAATCCCATCCCTTACGCGTAATACTCTTAAGCGCTGAAGTGCCTGCAGAATTCCTTCGATTACTGCCTCGTCCGATTTAAAATAAAACGAGCGTGAAAAAGCAGTTTGCAGGTCTTCTAATTTAAGCCGACCCCGATCAAGTAAAAGGCCAACCATTTCATGAGCTAAGACGTCTAATCCAAGGGGAGGGTCGGGATACCTTTCTGTAAGTCTTTGACTAGCCCTTCTCGCAAGCACAAGCGATTCCAAATAATCTAGAGCATTATTTGTGATTATATAACCCTTTGCTACCCCTCCTTGTCTATGTCCTGCCCTACCTATTCTTTGAAGCAAAGTTTCAACCCTTCTAGGTGAATAATATTGTATGACTGTGTCAATCCTTCCTACGTCAATTCCGAGCTCTAATGAAGAGGTGCATACCAAAATTTTTTTAGACCCGGATCTAAATTCCATCTCTAGATTCTCTCTGACTTCCTTTGAGAGAGAGCCATGATGAACGCCAACGTCAGTAACATAGCTAAGCTTTTTTCCTAGCCATTCAGCCGTTTCCCTGGTATTTGTAAAAACTAAGACTGAGCTACTCCGATCTGCTATATTTTTTATAGCAAAAATTTCTTCATCTTTAGGAACTAGTTGAACGCTTATATCGACTGGACGAAACCCTTTAATTTGTACGACCTCAAACTGCCGGTTTCCAAATATTCCGCGGGCAACTGAATCATAATCCGACGTGAACGCAGATAAACCTACGCGCTGAAATTCGCCTTTTATGCTGACCAATCTCTCTAAAGCGTAGGAAAGTGCTATTCCCCTTTTGCTGTTAGTTAGCTCCTGGGCTTCATCTATTACAACAGCTCTGATCTTTTTTAAAAAATTAACTAACGACGGACTTATAAGAAGCCCTTCTAGCGACTCTGGAGTAGTTACTATTAGATTGGGTGGCGAGCGACTTATCTTAGTTTTTTCCCAGCTGGACGTATCCCCATGTCTTAGCGCTACTGAAAGCCCCAAGCTTTTGCCCAATTTCTTTAACCTCAGCACAATATCTCTGTTAAGCGATCTTAGGGGAGTTACGTACATAATCCTGCCCTCAGGATCCCTTAGAAGCGCGTCGAACAGAGGAAATATTGCAGCTTCAGTTTTCCCGCTGCCAGTCGGCGCCAGAATCAAAACGTTTTTGCCGCTTGCTACTACTGGCATAGCGGTCTCTTGAATTTCATTGTTCTCGGAATACCCTAAATCTCTGATGGCGGCCCTAAGCGCCGGGGATAATAATGAAAAGGACGATGACAATTCGAAATCTTAGCGCTTCTTTTTTTCGGACCAAATTACGTAGATAAAAACTCCTGCAACCAAGGCAAAACAAAGGTAATAACCAACCCGTACGATCAGACTAAATGGCAACTCTTTTTTTATTTTGTACGGCGCTATTAAGGTTTCGGCCTCTATTTAGGAAGAAGTCCCAGAGCCTGCGCGCGTAATCCTTTGGCCGGCATCAGGAACGGAACTCTTAAACCAGATTGTGTGGTCTTTATGATCTATAAGCAATAGGCCATCTTGCCTTAACTTGTTCCTTATAGCATCAGCTTCGGCATACTTTTTTTGCCTTCTGAGCTCAAAGCGCTCAAAGATCAACTCTTCATAGCCAAATTCTTTTCTAGGAAAAGTAAAGCCCAGCATTTCTTCAATCATTTTTGCGTTATTTATTACTAATTCAGCCTGCCTTTCATTGAGGCCATCCCCTTCCGCCGAAACCTTCGAAAGATAAGAGAAGTACTGGAAAATCGCGTTTAAAGCGGCAGGTGTATTTAGGTCATCTGCTAAATACGCAAGAAGGCGTTGCTCTAATTCTTTATTTTTAATTAAATATTCATCAGATACTGCCGAGTCACCGGTTCTAGGGTAAAGCGCTTCAGCGTACGTAGCTTCGATTTGCAACCAGTTATCTGCGGACCTTTCCAAAGCGGCCTCAGAGTAAGATAACGCCGAACGATATGGAGCTGATAACAAAAATAGCCTTACGGCGTTGCTGCCCCAGCGTTTTACCGATTCATCAATAGTTATAAAATTTTTTAATGATTTTGACATTTTTTCTCCCTCTATACTTAAGAGGCCCACGTGCATCCATGAACGTGCAAACACTTGATCGGTAGCTGCTTCGCTCTGAGCTATTTCGTTTTCATGATGCGGAAATATGAGGTCAGCCCCACCACCATGGACATCAATTACTCCCAAATATTTCATGGACATGGCCGAGCACTCAATGTGCCAACCTGGTCTACCAGGTCCCCATTCAGAGTCCCAGCGGGGTTCAACCGGATCGCCTTTATAAAACTTCCAAAGCGAGAAATCCAGCGGGTACTCTTTTTCAGGATCGGGTTCTACGCGGGCACCGCTCTTTAGATTATCCACGGATTGGTGGGACAATTTGCCGTACTGCTTAAACTTTGGGACCCTAAAATAAACGCCCTTAGAGGTCGTGTACGCGTACCCTTTCTCTTCAATTTTTTTTATTAACGCCAAGATGTCGTTTATATGCTCTGTAGCGCGGGGATAAACATCAGCCTCAATTACGTTCAATTTTTTCATGTCGTCAAAATACGCAGCTATGTATTGATCGGCGACTTGTTTGGCACTTACCCCCAATTCTTTCGCCCTTGATATTATGCGATCATCAACGTCCGTAAAATTCTGTACGTATCTAACATCATATCCGTTTTTAGCTAGAATCCTACGAAATACGTCGAATACGACGAATACCCTAGCGTGCCCCAGGTGCGCTCTGTCGTAGACCGTCAAACCGCATACGTATATTCCGACTTTGTGGTTATTATTAGGAACGGGGACTTTATTCCTACTCATTGTATCGTAAATTAAGACTTCCATAAACTGCTCCACCTTAAGTTATCTAATTATTAAAAAGCTTAATTTATTAAACCAAAAAGTCAAGTCCCGTCGTTTTTCCTCGCTTTGTTTTTAGCTCTAGGGGCGCTGTCAGTTTTAGGCGCAGCCTCTGGCTGTGCGCTAGCCTCTGACTGCTGAACGCTCTGCTCTACGGTAGCGTTCTGATCCGCCGCCTTGGAAGCAACCTGCTCGTTTTCCGGTAATTTAGATTGAGCTGCTGGCGTTGCGACTGCTTCCTGTGGTTTTGGCTGGGGTGCTTTAAACACGTAAGTATCTACAAAATGCACCAAGTAAATATCTGGGAAGTATTTATTTACGTCTCTTGCAATGGCAGCCTTATAATACGGGGCGTTTTCAAGAAGATTAGCCTCTTCAGGTAATTGGATCGTGCATGAATTCTTGTCGATAACGACGACTATGTTTTCTCTTTTTAGCCCGGAAAACCTCCTGTGAACTAACGCTTGTATTTTATCTTCATTAGTTTCCAGTTTCGATTTGACCGTGAACTCGTAAACTAAGGTCTTTCCAGCTCTAGGATCATTAAAGTCAATTAAAACTCTCCCTCCGCCTACGCTAAGAACCGTACCAACTTCTCCGTTAACCTGAACTAACGCACCTACTCTTGGCGGCTCTTTTTTATCGAATGCCCGTATGGGGTAATGTTTTTCTTTTCTAGGATCCCTCGCTCCGTAGCCTTTTTCAAAAGGCACCTCGACGTTAGCCTGCTTTCCGAGTTCGGCTTGTTTAAGGGCTTCTTCGAAACCCTTTGTTACCCAGCCTTGGCCTAAAATTACTAAGCGGGGACCGTACGTATCGCCCTCCCTATATATACCCGCGGATTTAGCTACATCTTCTGATGTGGTCTCGAAAACCTTTCCGTCGTCCTTGTTCTTTGCTGTATAGTCAACATATATGAAGGAACCGTCTTCAAACGCCAATTCATAATTTATATAACACTAACCTTTATTCTCTTCGCTTTTATTAGTCTAGCTTACACTGCCCCAGCCTCGCGACTCCACGCAATTGTATGGAGGACGTAAATTTCATAGCTCTAATTTCGAAGTTCGCAGATAGCCTTAAAGTGGCTACGAGACCGATTAAAAAGGTATACATTTTTGGTCAATTTACGGTCATTTTTACTGATTGTAAGCAAGAAGGCTCCGAGTAGGAGGAGATGATTTGTGAATAGTATATAAAAACGTTGGGATTGCGTATTGAAGCGCAAAAATAGGGGTTGGTGCAACCCGAATCCACGCCTGTGGAGATGCCTCTGGCGGGATACCTTCAGCGGGAAGGTATTATTATTAGCTACGCGTCGTTGAAGCGGGAACCTTAACCTTTAGGGATGAGAGGATGCCAGTTTAGTAATAACGGATATAACTCGCAAACCAAGCTAATTAGTTGCTAATTGAGGTTTGCGTCCAATTACTTTACACTTTCTGGTTATTATATTAGCAGCACCCTGTCCCAGAGGTTAGAAGGCGTTTGCCTATAGGCCATTGCCGTATTCACCGTGTTACCCTATTTAAAGCCGGGGGTTTATTGCTCAAGAGGTCTTGTTTATTTCAAAGTAACGATTCCCGATAACTGATTTCACGGATGTTAGGCTACGTGGATAAAAACGCAAAATCTATATTATAATACATTTTTAAAGTGAAATGTCATTTGATGATGATGAGTTATTGCTATTAACTCCAGGGCCAGTTTCAGTACACCCTAGAGTGCTCAAAGCACTATCTAATCCTATACGGTATCATAGAAACAAAGAGTTTTTAGAGGCCTTAGATTGGGTTTCGAAATTTATTTCAAAAATAGAAGGTACGCAGAACCTTACAATTCCGCTTACTGGATCTGGAACTGCAGCCATGGACGCAGCTCTGTCATCTATATCGAAGCCGCATTCAAGAATTCTATCATTAGTAAATGGCGTGTTTTCTAAACGCATGTATGATATAGCTAAGTATTATTCAGACGACGTCGTGCTTTATGAAAAAGTATGGGGCAAAGCAATCACTAAGGAAGACGTCCAGCTGGCGTTAGAAAAGGGCCCTTTTGACATAGTCACAATCGTACAAAACGAGACATCAACGGGTGTATTAAATCCAATGAAAGAAATTATGAGTGAAATTACAAAGAGTGGGGCCGTATCAATAGTTGACGGAATCACCGCCGTCGGAGGCGATTTTGTAGAAGTAGATAAGTGGGGCGTGGACGTCATGATTACCGCCTCCCAGAAATGCATAGGAGCTCCTCCGGGTATGTCTTTTATCACGATTAGCGATAAGGTTATGAAGGCTTTAGAACAAGATTCAAGGGGTCGCTCATATTATTTAGATGTAAGGAATTACATAAAAGGTAACAATATTAATATACCTTTTACTACCTCAACGCCAATCCTATTGGCGGTAGGCGAGGCATTAAAAATGATTGAAGAAGAGGGTATAAACAACAGGATAGCGAGGCATCGTTTGATGGCTCAAGCCGTAAGGACCGGACTCAGGGGGATGGGATTAAGCATTTTTGCAGAAGAAGGATACGAATCAAACACCGTAACAGCGGTTAATTTACAGAACTCGAACAGCGTGGTTGCGCAAGCAAGGCAGTACGGCGTATTATTTGCCGAAGGTCAGGGAATTCTCACAGATAAAATCTTAAGGTTCGGTCACATGAATTTAGTAGGTAAGCGGGAGGTTCTAATTGGTCTGGCTACTTTAGAGTTAGCACTTAAAGATTTAAACGCCAATTTTATTGAAGATAAAGGAGTTCTTTCAGCGCTAAAACTATTCGAATCCATGCGGTCTCAATAGATTTTTTAAACGCATCCTTAGCACCCTTCTAACTGAGTTCTATTCGCCCCAAACCTGCCGTTAATCTCTTAGCGCGTAATAATTGCCTTTTTCATAAAGCCCTACCAAAATTCGAGGCCTTTAACGTGACGGGGGTTAAGGCGCGGAAGTTCCCTCCCGTGAGGGAAAGGATAGATAGCCCTATAGAAACTTTTTTTATAGTTATTAAATAACAGGTATAACTATGCGGCACAGATCGGACTAAGAATCGCATTCAGTTTACGCCCTTTATTATCACTATGCCCAGGTGGTGAAGTACCGCAGCAAGGTGTTCGGCAACGAAGAAATCGTGAACTTCCTAAAAGGACAAATTCAAGAAATAAGCAAAACGTTCGAAGTCTAGGTTATAGATATTGGAGTTGATAAGGATTACTTCCACACGATAATCAAGGCAAAACCAGCCCTCAATATACCTAATATCAACATGATAAAAACTATCACGTCTAGAGAAATACAGAGAAAATTTCCACAGGTAAAAGCAAGCGTGCCAATGAACCGCGAAGCCCCATCCGTAAGGATGGGGTAGTTCGCTATGAATAATATTCTATCCCGAAAAGGCCATCAAGGGCATCCTCGTCGGACCCTTGACCGCTTAACCGATACCCCTTCACCGCATCCTTCGATTATTTTAGCTAACGATTTGCTACCGCTTTCCTCTACAACAGTGCCATTAACTATTATATCTGCTCCAGATTCCACGGCCGATCTGGCGTCCTCTTTCTCCCTTATGCCACCGCCCACTATTAGGAGGACGTCTTTAGGGATCGAAGACCTGACCTTTAATATCGTATCAGGGGGCAAAGGTTTTTCTACGCCGGATCCCCCTTCAAGGTAGACCGCGTGCATGCCCATTAGAGAAGCCGCCATGGCGTATGCGGACGCGGCCTTGTAGTTTCTAGGCTCTATTTCTTGCGTCATACCCATTATTGAAACCATACTACTCTTGCCAAACACCACGTATCCAACTGGTATTGCCTCCATTTTCATTTTATAAATTAGAGGAGCAGCCTGCGCCTGTGCCCCGATTAGGAAATAGGGGGATAGTGAGTTCAAAAGTGTCAGATAAAATATAGCGTCTGCGTTTTTTGCTAAACCAAACAACCCGCCAGGAAATAAAACTACGGGCTTCGACGAAAAGTTTTTTATAACCCTTACGGTTTCTTCCGCTTGAGTGGGGTAAAAACCCGTACTTCCACCAACTAAGTAACCATCAGTGCCAGTAGCGTCTAATCCCACGATCTGCTTCTGAAGCGAGTCAGTTTTCTCAGGATCTATCAAGGTAAAATGAAAGAACCCTTTTTCGCTAACGATTTGTCTTATTCTACTCTCTATATTTCCAATCAAATTGATCGCGCTAGACCAGCAATTATATCTACTAATTTGTTATAGGCGTCAACCGCCTGCTGATTCTTATTTACGGTAACTTTCTGAGTAAAGCCGCAAACCCCACATTTTAGGATGAACTCTTTCTCTCCGTTTTCCCCCGTGCCCGTTTCTGTAGCAACAAGGCTTTCATTATCGCATTTAGGGCATCTGAATACCTTAGGTATTGAACGCCTAACCTTAACAGGCGTTACCTTTCTTCTTCTTCTCCTACCCATTTATGTAAAGAGGGGGGACGTATTTAACTTTGTGGGAATTAATCAAGTGCAGTACGATAAAGTTAAGTACAGGAGACGTATTTTATCAGATTGTCTGAACCTGCTACGCAACAACTTATGGATAACTCGTTCGGTAAGACCGTTCTGCTCGTACTCAAGGGTGGGAAGACTATAAGAGGACTACTGAAAAACTACGATATTTATTTAAATGTCGTCTTGGAAAACGCGGAAGAGGTCGGACCAGACGGCAAAACTAAGGATTTAGGTACCATAGTTGTAAGGGGGGATAACGTAATAATAATATCGCCTATAAACGCCTAGCTAAGGGTTCGGCGTACCCTCTTGCTTATTTGAATTATTGCTTTCCCCTAGTTCGCGATCAATTCTTTCTAACTCAGAGCGCAAGAAATCCCTGTATTTTTCCTTAAGTCTTTTAAGGCTATAATTCGGCCTTACGGTATTTTTTACTTCCGCAACCCCTGAAGCCACCGTATCCATTACTTCACTTGTTAAAAACAGATTTGTACTAGCTATCTTCGCCGCAAATTCTTCTAGAACGGACATCTTCTCGATTAGGTGCGCCTGATACTTATAATAATCAGCTAACTTTACCTTGCCTTTTTCTGTTATCTTATATTTTCCGTCCGATTCTTCTATATACCCTTCTTCCAGCAATCTACCCAACATTGGATAAATTAAACCCGGTGAGGGCTTCCAGTGCAAACTCGGATCACCCGATGCCGCGTCTATTATTTCTTTGCCGCTCAAACTATTTTTAGACAAAAGGTACAACACGTAATACCTAGTAAAGCCCCTTGGCACAGCGTCTTTCACTTCTGACATAATATCTATAGTTATCTATTTTTAAGCGTATCGCTAGCGATATAAATTAGTTTCAGGGTAACTTACAAAAACTCACAAGAAAGAGCATCACGTGGACATCAGCAATATCCTTGAAGCCGAAAGACGGATAGATTCCGCGAATAGAGCCCTATCCAAATTAGAGGCCATCAATAAGCTGGATTCCCTATACGAGTATACTTCGCTCTATGCCGCACTAAATAAGTTCTTAGCGAACCCAAACGAATCAAACAAGTCTAATTGCATAAATATATTAAACAATTTAAAAAAATCACCTCATACCCAATCCGCGGACACCGCAAGAAAACTCATAGGGTTGGGTATGATATTAATAGCGGCACCTGAGCCCATAACTACGGCCGTTGGTCTGGCCCTAGTTGCAGCTGGAAAAAAGATGGGCGAGGAAAAAAATTAATCTAAGACTTTAGTAATGCGGGCTAGGCGTTCAGCCTCTTCAAAACTTAGCCCATTACCTAATATCGTGTACCTGTTGTTTATTTTATGAGCAATCGTAAGCGACCTAATAACATCAATACCGCTAACGTGCAATTCCTTAGCGTTCACAGGTGCACCAACTAATTTTAAGGAGTAACGCAGCGCTTCCCAATCCAAGCCGTGGAGCTTTCCCATCATTATAGTTCCAACGCCACAGGCCTCGCCGTGCAAAGCCTTATTAGGAGCAAGAAGCTGGAGAGCGTGAGCGAAAAGGTGCTCCGATCCACTTGCTGGCCTGCTAGACCCAGCTATTGCCATAGCTATCCCCGAACTTACCAAGGCTTCTGCTAAAACCCTTAATCCGCTTTCTTCACCAGTTGCTATACGGTCGGTGGCCCCAAGAACGTGATCTGCAGAAAGCCCGGCCAAGGCCGCAGAGTAATCCCCAAACTCTTCTAGCCCTTTTTCGCTTGCTAACCTCCAATCCAAAACCGCCGTTTTTTTTGCTATAGTATCGCCGAAACCCGCCGCTACAAATCTATGAGGTGATTGCGCCGCAACCCTCAAATCTACGAATACAGCCCTGGGAACTTTAGCGGCTATAGACGAAGGGCCTAGGCTTGAATAAAGCGAGGCTCTAGGCGAAGCTATCCCGTCATGAGATAAAGTCGTTGGCATCGAGATGCAAGGAACGCCTATCCGAGAAGATAACAACTTTCCACTATCTATTATGGATCCCCCTCCTATCGCTAGGACCGCGGAGATCTTTTCTCTTGATGCAAGCTGCTCGCTAGCCTGCAATAAGTCCCCTAGTGTGGGAGGCTTATCTATCTGCAATTCGACGAAGTTTATACCAGCAACAACGCTAATTAGCGGTAGGTATGAGTGTTTTCCGTGGACCAGCAATACCGAACCAGTAGTAACCAAAGACTTAATATAGCTGTTGGCCGAACTAATTAAATCGGGGCCTATTGCTATCCTTTCTGGTAGAGTAACATCGTGAATTCCTTTTAGTTTGATTCCAGCCAAGGCTTATACTTTAAAAGAAGTGCTCCCAATTTTAAGTCTGTTCGGACTTAACCAGTTGTTGCTTTGTAATTATAGCGTTCGCAGTAGCAAAATACCAAACTTAATGAAAATACTGCTTTTGCGATGCACAATAAGGGACTAATATACCCTAAGAGTATCCAATATTTCCAGACCTAGTGCGTCTACGTGGAACCTATACCTAATATAAGATGATAAATCTTCGATTTTCCTGGGTTCTCCGTGGTTAACTATTATAGTCTTTGGGTGACTTCTAAGCCTCTCTATGAACTGAATTAATTCCCTTCTATCGGAGTGCCCCGATAACCCTTCTATCGGTATTACCTTCATACGCACTTTAAACGCTTTTTCTTCACCAGATTCGTCTTCCAGCTGTATTTCTGTAGCGCCCTTTGATATTTTTCTTCCAAGAGTGCCCTCTGCCTGATAACTAGTAAATATTATTGCGTTTTTTTCTTCTTCAACCATGTATTTTAAGTAATCGAGCGCTGGGCCGCCAGTAAGCATACCAGCCGGAGCCATTATCACGCACGGCTCACCGGTAGCTAACTTCTGGCGATCCTCTATTCTTAAATGCATATCGAAATTCTCATGTAGAAACGGATTCTCATCATAGTATATAGAATCCCTGAGTTGCCTGCTAAGCGATTCAGGGTGCGCCATATGCAACGCTGTAGTTTCATAAAGCAAGCCTTCCATGTGCACCTTGGTTTTAGGTAGTAGTTTTTTGTTAAACGCGTCCGCCATTATTATCATTAATTCTTGCGCCCTTCCTACGGACAACACGGGTATTAGAACACTTCCGCCATGCTCAAGAG
>ERZ1669250.344-NODE-344-length-22454-cov-11.683736_pt1 | contig 22454 bp, 19 predicted proteins | sample MGYA00579295_ERZ1669250 | MGnify/ENA primary metagenome ERZ1669250 (study PRJEB41166, sample SAMN08046056) | hot springs metagenome | biome: hot spring; feature: acid hot spring; material: thermophilic sediment; isolation source: thermophilic sediment from acid...
TGGCATGCAAAAGAAAAAGCAAAAAGACAAAGAAATAAGATGAAAAACAAATTTTCAGGCAAGGTTACAATATAAAAGTGAAAGTAGTCTACTAAACGAAGCGTTGGAACCATATACATCATTGACGGTGACAACGACCTTACTTTATTTGATGAAGCAAGGCTAAGGCTTGCATTTAACGCACAAGATAGGGTAAATGAAAGGGCTGATGTGATAATAGACGAGAAAGATCTTAGGAAGGCGCTACCCTACATCCGCGAAACATATTCGGCATATGCCAATATGCACCTAGTCAAAGTAATGACAGCGGCAAGAAAGTAGGCCTATCCTTTTTATACTTCTTTTCTTAATATCTTCAGGGTATAGATGCTAGAGCTTAAAATCAAAAACAAGGTTATCTATGCAGACGACGAGTCTACTAAGTCGTTGCTCAAAAATGGCTACTACGGGGAAGAGGAAAGAGGCATTCTAAAGCTTTCCAAGATTGAAGGGCTTTATCTTATAGACTCTAGAAATGCGACATGCAGCTCAAGCAAAGGCCCGGTCTCTTTTTTTGACATAGCTAAAGACGCATGGAAAAGCAAGAAGTTTATTGCAAGATATTTTGCTTACAAAGATTGGCGCGATAGAGGATTAGTAGCTATGGAGCCTGAAAGACAATACGAACAGCCGCAAGAAAATCCGATAAAGAAGTATCCAGCGATCGAGCTCAAGCTGCCAAGCTACCAATTGCATGGTGTATTTTTTAAGTCAGACATGGTTAGCATAGTGGAAGAAGACAATAAGGGCAAGGAGATTTATGAGAAATACTGGTTTGGCCAATACGGCTCATATAAGGCCCCGGATAGAGGAAAGTTAAACAAGCTGGATGTGTATGAAACGCTGTTCCTAATCGACCAAGGCATACTCACCCTTTACAATGCTACAAAAGAAGAAGTTTTAAACTTAGCTTCGAAAAGGCACCCTAACTTCCAAAGTCTTTATGACGTTTATTTTGATTGGCGTAGCAAAGGATATGTGGTAAAGACTGGATTCAAATTCGGCACAAATTTCAGGATATATTTTCCTGGTGCAAAGCCAGGAAGCGGACCGGACAAGAAGTGGATGCACTCTAAGCACGTGCTTCACGTATTTCCAAAAAACACCAAACTGCTCATATCTGAATGGGCGAGGGCCATAAGGGTAGCGCATTCGGTAAAGAAAACCTTCTTGCTAGCATTGCCTGGCACATCCAACCGTACTGGCGCCAACATAGATTTTGTTCTTTACCACAGGCATGGAGGAGAAGCAGACAATCCTGCAACAACCCCTCCAAAATTCGCGATGCTCACTCTCGGCGAGGAAGAGTATCTTGGTGGCGATGTCCTTGCACGCACAATAGAAGAAGCTACAAGAAGGAAGCTGGAGCTGCTTCTTGCAATAGTAGATCGCGAGACTGCTGTGACCTATTATATGGTCAAGAGGATACTACTGCCCAAAAGCAAGAACGAATACTATGAAATAGACTGGCTCCAGCCTTGAAGTGTCTGCACAGAAGTTATAGATAACTTTTAAATATTTGACAGCTAAAAACCTATCAGGGCGATAGGTGAAAACATGCTCCTCTCCGAACTAATGAGGATGGATATCTATAGCGACGCAGGGCAGTACCTTGGCGAAGTGCAGGACATAATTTTAGACTTGGAAAAGGGAGAAGTTAGCAGGCTCTTGATGGTTCCTTGGAAGAGTGCAAAAGGCGACGTTAGGACAGTTCTTCGACAGAAAAGCATTCTTTATAAAAGCGTAAAGAACGTGGGCGATGTAGTGTTGGTATCAGCACCTACTGTTCCGCAGGAAGCCACGAAAGAAGAGGCTGCTGACCTTTCAAGATAACAATCATGGGCTCTTACGAGTCTTGGGCTAGAAACTTCAAGTCAACTATAGATGAAGTTCTAGCCCTTTATGAATCGCAAAATGCGAATTTAGAGAGCATACTTAGCACTCTAAATAATGAGTTTTGGAACAAGTTCAAAAGGCCAGAAGACATAGAAGGCTTTTCAGACGACCTGTTTTTCGAAAAGATTGCACAATTGGCTCTAAATAGTGCTGAAAAGGCAACAGGTAAAGATGCAAAAGAAATAGCAAACGCCTGCTATGAACTTGGATTAAAGAAAAACAAGGATTACGGCGCTGATAACATACTAAAGTTTGGTACCATGGGGCTGATAGTAAGGATAGGGGATAAGATAAATAGGCTTAACAACCTTATAAAGAACGGAACCGCTGCCGTTACTGAAGAGAAGCTCGTAGATACGATAGAGGATATTTTCAATTATGCAGTATATGGAATTATGCTAAGCAGAGGAAAGTGGTTCTAGAAATGGCAAGACGTAAGCTAGGAAATGAAAGCAAGCAAGATGCATACATGCATACAGAAAAATATTTATAGCTAGAAAAAGTTTTTATTATGAAACATGCCAAAAAAGACAGATATATGACAAATAGGGAAAAGACAGTAGGCTAAGCCTAAAAGGAAGAGAAACTCGAACAAAAAGAAAAGATGCAAAAGCATTCGAGCTAAAGCTTGACAAAAGCAAGATTGCGAAGTGAGAAGCCTACAACAAGCGAAAAGGGTTGTTGAAACCTGCCGTATAGGCGGAGTAGCTCGCTGATGAGTATGGAAAGAACCAAAGAAGGCAATTTACCGGATTTCGTTTCATTAGTAAGAACTGATGAAAGGGAGGTCTTCAAATATCTGCTTGAGCAATTTGGAATTTCATCGAAAGAAGGCCTAATGGAGTATAATGATTCAAGCATAATGGTTGTCTTTACTTCGACTAACAAGAAAAATGAATACACAGAAGTTCTTTTCGCGCGAAGGGAGGGTACGAAAGTATATGATCCTGTTTACATACGCTTCGACCCTGAATCCGACGAAGGAACGCCTTCTGTCTACATGCTAAAAAAGGGCAAGGTAGAAAAGATTGATGAAAAAGACTATTATGTTTTCATAACCGACGATTCATTGACTAACAAAGAAGTAGGCATAATCGTTAAAACAGGTAAAACCAGTGGTATTATGTATTTCTATTTTGAGCTTGCAATGGAAGGCGGTGAAGAAACAGATATTGCGCATGTTCTTTTAGCCACACCTTTTGATTCGTTTAAAAAACTGCCAAGAAAAACTGTTGAAAAATTTAAAGGAAGTGTAGAAAAAGGATTTCAAAGCGGCGGATCGAATGGAAGCATACTTCGGCTATCTGAAGCCGTAAACGAGTATCTTGTAAACAACAAACTTTTGAAGCATTGCGGCATAGTCTCTTTCGGCTATGAAGCCCATACTGATTCTTTACGCCCTGGTATAGAATATAAAGAAGCTTTCCCGTTGCTTCTTGTCGTCCCGTTATCGCTAGATGAAGAAAACAAGAAAAGCTTCAGAGCAATTAAACAAATTACGCCAATTATTCAAGGCTGGGATAATGTAAGATTTAAGATTAAATATTTTCCAAAAGAAAGCAAAGAAGTTACAATTGATAGCAATGGCGATAGACCTCTGTATGGCATTTATTCTTGACAAAACTCCTGACAGAAACGGCGATAGCAAAGCATAAAAACAGGATTTTTTAATATTAAAATCATGGAAGCAGTAAAACCTTCCACCAAGCCCACTGCCGAGTATGTCGCCAATACACTAAACGATAGAAATGTAGAAATAAGGGCAACCATACCTGAAATGTATGCAGCCAATAAATTGGCGATCGACGTCGCAAAAGAATACGTTAGGAATAACGGGCTTGCATCTAATGATGTACTTGTAGTAGTGCCTAACAGCAGCTGGAAAGAATTTGCAAGAGAAGGCTTATCGCCCGAGCTTGATGGTGCTGAGATAGTAACCCCTTATGAGCTTTTTGTCAGAACCTCGTATGGAAAAAACATAGTAACAAGCGACTTGCTGTTTGCACTTGCTTACGGCACTCTGCCGAAGGCAATGGATGAGACTGTAAAACTGGAAACTGCTAAAGAAATGGCTAATGTGTTGCAGAGCTTCATAGAACAGAAGATTGACTTTAATATGGTAAAAAAGCCAGAATTTAAGAAAGCATTAAAGGAGTTTGTCAAAGAGAACAAGGTATACTTGAAAAATTCATATACCCACCAGTTGAGCGAAGAGGATTCTGAAGAATTTTTGGAGCGATTTATAGCCTTCTTAGACGAGTATAAGGCGCTTCTATATAAAGGCTATCGTGATAGCGGCAGCTTAATCAAAGACATAAAACTTGACGCAAAATTAATTTTGGTGCTAAATATTAGCGACCTCTCGCCGTTATACCAAGAAATTTTTGATGCAACAAGAGAGCCAAAAAATAAAATGATTTATACATCTGCGGAAGAGTCAATTTATTCGTTTTCTGGGGCCGATCCCACGATAAAATCAATTGGTACGGAAAACATAGACTACTATTGTAAAACAGAAATTTTCAATCTCCCATCAGAAAAGTCAGAACAACAAACAAAAGAAGGAATAAAAGCAAGAGATTTAGTATATGGTGCAGTGGAAACAGTAAACGAAATGTTCAAAAGCACACCAGAAGGACCGGTGGCAGTGATGGCTCCTTCAAACTATTTGGCATGGTCTATAGCTGAAGAGTTGAAGCGCTTAGGAATACCATATACTGCTTTTCTTTCCATACCAACTCACGAAGGAATAAAAGAAGATTTTATAAACTTTGTAAAAGGGTTACTTTCTCTCGACGAGGATAGGCATGCGTTGCTCGGCGCTATCTACAACGCTTTTTCACCCATATCTGTTGATGATTTTCTTAACCATAAAGACGAATTTTTATCAGGGAAGAAGGTTAACGCATTCGAACCTTTTCTTGAATTGCAAAAGCGGGCAAAAAATAAGGAAGGATTGATAGAGGTAGCCGAAGAGGCTGTTGAAAAACTTGAAAAAACTACAAAAGACATTAGAGCAATAAAAACAGCCTACATGATGCTTGAAAGATTAAAGAACTACAACCCTGACTCTGGAATTGATTTGATTACTTGGCTAGAAGCCACAGAAGTATCAGAGAATTATATAATTTCAAAGTCTCCAAATTTGGTAGTAGGAACTCCTTACAAAATACTCGGCATTGCCAATTTCTCCACAATCATTTATGTTGTTTCTAGGCCTAGGGAAGGCAGTAGCATTGGAGAAGCGCTAGTAAAGGTTGCACAGCGTGTTTCTAACAAGGGCACCAAGCAAGAAAGCATAGATTCTATGCTGTCTGCAACAGGAGCTGAAAAACTCGTTTTTGTAGCTACAAACTATGAAACGCTATACGGGCTTGGGCTTGGTCCGCAGGAAATAAAGAGAAGCGAAGAAGGCCGTAGCAGGGCAATAGATTTGTACTCGCCACTTGGCAGTGTAGAAGAGTATATCCGAAACTACCTTACTAGCCTTACTGGAATCCACTATTCTTTCCTTAGCTTGGTAGAAAGCCCAGTCGACCTCTACCAAGAAATATTGGGCATAAGACAGTCTTCCTTGCTTTCGGAGCTTGGCGAAAGAGTTCACGAGGCACTCGCACTGAGCAAACGGTCAGAAGAGGTTGATGAGGAAATCAGGCCATTTATCAGAAATGCTGAAGAGCTGATGAAACAGCTTGGGCAGGAGGGCTACGAAGTGATAGGCAGAGAGAAGCGAATATCGGTAAAATATGCAGACTTTGCCCAAACGCTAGGGATCAGTTATGCAAACCAATCGAACCGAAAAGACTTTGTAGAAGCCCATGGGACGATAGACTGCATAATGAAGAAAGGGGACGAGTACCTAATAGTAGACTACAAGACAGGGCAGAGCACTTATTTTGATAAAGATTATTACAGGCAGCTTGCATTCTATAGGCTTCTTCTTTCAATTTCCGAAGGTGTTGAAGCCAGTAAAATAAAGATGGCAATACTTCATATAGGCCTAAGAGGGCCATTTGAGGATACTACTAGCGCCAAATCAGAAATTGTAATGGTAAGTGAGCAAGACTACAAAAACGCTTTAGAGGATCTACGCAGGCTGTTTGCAAAGCTTTATGAGTATCGCGACAATCCAGATGCGCTTATTGAGAAAATAGAAATGGCACTAGCTAGAAGGAGCTAGCTTGCCAACAATTCTTTTTTCTATCTTTAGATATCTTCTTAGGATTGAGACTGTGTTCCTTCTCTCATAAGCCGGATCTAGATTGAACTTGGCTATGCTTCTCTTTACCGCGTTTTCAACGACAGCCGAAGCAACAGTGCTTGCTATTTTTATTACATCCCTGTCATTGCTTACAGAGGGTATTATAAATTCTGGACTAAGCCTTCTTCCGACAGTCTTCGCTAAAGCTTTTGCAACATGTGCAAGGAGCTCGTAGTCGACTCTCTTTGCGCCGCAGTCGAGCAGGCCCCTCATCACACCAGGAAACACCAGCAAGTTGTTAACTTGGTTTGGCTTGTCGCTGCGACCTGTAGCTACTACATATGCTCCCGCGTCCTTCGCTTCCTCATAGCCAATCTCTGGCACGGGGTTTGCAAGCGCAAAAACAATGGGCTTAGGGTTCATTGCCTTTATCATCTCTTTGGTAAAGGCCCCTGCAGTTGATACGCCTATAAGCACATCAGCGCCTTTTACAGCTTCACTAAGGGAAAGCGGCGAGCTGGCAGGGCTTGCGTTAGCTATTTCCTCTTTGAGCTCGTTCATGTGCTCTTTTCTCCCTTTGTAAAGCAGGCCCTGCGAATCAAATACATATACCTGCCTGGCACCCATCAGAGTCAACAGCTTGAAAATGCCATAGCCTGCCGAGCCTGCGCCGTTTATTATTATCTTTACATCCTCGAGCTTGCTATTTCTCAGCTTGAGTGCATTAAGAAGCGCTGCGGCAACAACCGTCGCTGTGCCATATTGGTCATCATGGAATATAGGTATGTCGAGGAGCTGCGTAAGCCTGTTTACTATCCTCACCGCCTTTGGCGTTTCTATGTCTTCTATGTTTATGCCACCGAAAGAAGGGGCTATGTTCTGTACAAACTTTACTATCTCGCTCTCATCAGTTGTGGCTATGCAAAGCGGCACTGCGTCTACTCCGCCAAGCCTCTTGAAAAGAAGCGCCTTGCCCTCCATTACAGGCATGCCCGCCTCTGGGCCCACGTTGCCCAGGCCGAGTATCCTGGTGCCATCAGTTACTATTGCTATGGTATTTTGCCTGTTTGTATATACGTACGACTTTTCCTTGTCTTCCTTTATTGCCTGTGTTACATAGGCCACTCCAGGAGTATAGAAGATTGAAAGGTCCTCTTTCGTGGAAGCCCTTACCTTAGGCAGTATCTCTATCTTTCCCTTATACCTCTTGTGCAACTCCAGCGCTTCGTCTGCGTTTACCATATTACCGGGTTATAATTTTTGACACTAAGATATTTTAGCTTTATTAGCAGTCAGTGTTACCAGGATCGAAGCCTGTCCCTTAGCTTGTAGAACGCATTCCACAGCCATTTGGGCATTCTCTCGCCAAACTGGTTGAAGAAGCCTTCCACTGCGTCGAGCTCTTCAAGCCACTCCTTCTTGTCTACCTTAAGAAGCAAATCCAATGTTTCCTCGCTTATTTTGCCCTTGTCGAAGCTTGACTTCTCTGGCAAGTAGCCTATAGGGCTCTCTATTGCTTCCGCCTCACCAGTAACCCTCTTTGTTATCCAGCTTATTACTCGCATGTTTTCCCCAAAGCCTGGCCACATAAACTTGCCGCTTGCATCCTTCCTGAACCAGTTGACGTTGAAGAACTTTGGCTTCTTTTCCAGCTTGCTCACGACACTGTGAAAATGGTCGAAGTAATCAGCCATGTTGTAGCTGCAGAATGGAATCATAGCCATTGGGTCGTTTCTTATTATCCCAACTTTGCCTGCCACCGCCGCTGTGGTCTCTGCTCTCAGCATTGCTCCGATAAGTATGCCTTGCTCATAATCGTATGCTTCATAAACAAGAGGCATTGTGGTGCTTCTTCTGCCTCCAAAAAGTATTGCGTGTATTGGCAGGCCTTCCTTAGAGCCGTAGGCCTGGGAAAGAAATGGATATTGTTCTATAGGTGTTGTAAACCTTGCATTTGGATGTGTGGCAGGGCCTGCAAACTGCCTGTTACCTTGCCAGTCTACAAGCTCCTTGGGCATGGGGGCAAGGCCTTCCCACCAAGGAGTGTTGTTTTCTAGGTCTAGGGCAACATTGGTAAATATGGTGTTTTTCCTTATGGCCTTTAGCGCGTTTGGGTTTGAATGCTCATCGGTTCCTGGCACGATGCCAAAGAAGCCGTACTCGGGGTTTGTAGCTACAAGCATTCCTTGCGAAACCTCGAACCATGCAATGTCATCGCTTAGAAGCCTGACCTGCCAGCTTTTGTAGTCATCAGGCGGGGAAAGCATGGCCAGGTTTGTCTTGCCGCTGCCACTTGGGAAAGCTCCCGTTATGCCAAAATGCCTTCCCTGCGGGTCTATAACCTCTATAGCCATCATGTGCTCTATCAACCTTTCCTTTTCCTTTGACAAATAGCCCTCGATTCTCAGTGCATGGCATTTCTTGCTAAGCAGCGCATTGCCGCCATATGCAGAATTGACTGTTATGATTAGCTTCTTGCTAGGAAAATGGGCGATGTACTTGTTGCTTGGATCCAATGTTCCTGTAGCCTGCACCCCGAACACAAAATCGCCGTTGCGTATGCACTCTATGGCCTCTTGGCCTACTTTTGCAATTATCATCTGGCTTATTGCTACGTATTTGCTATCAGTAAGCTCAACTCCGCACCTTGCAAACCTTGAGCCTGCAGGGCCAAGCAGATAAGGCAAAACATACATCGTCTTTCCTTTCATTATTCCGCTTAGCAAAGCCATTAGCTTATTGAGCATCTCGTCCTCGTCAGCCCAGTTGTTTGTAGGGCCAACATCATCTTTGTTTTTCGTGCATATGTAGGTATTCTGCTCGGTTCTAGCCACATCGTTTTTGTCGCTGCGGTAGAGATAGCAGTTCGGGTACAGCTCAGGGTTTAGCCTTATGAGCTCGTTGCTTGCCAGCATATCAGCTACCAAGCCCTCGAATTCCTCTTTTGTGCCTTTTAGCAGCCTTATTTCTTTAGGCTGCATTATGCTAGCGAAACTAGCTACTTTGTCATAAAGCTCATTGCTAATATCCTTTATTTCTTCTAGCGCGTCCATTGACTCATCTAGCATGCTCCTTGCAAAACTCCTCTATTTTTGAAATTGCGAGCGACATAGTCTCTTTGTCTGCTAGTGCCACTAGCCTAACGTGGTTTAGAGCACCAAAGCCTGAGCCCCTAGTTATCTGGACCTGCTTTTCTTCTAGCAATTTAGTTACAAACTCTTTGTCGTCTTTGACATTTAGCAAAGATGTCTCAAGCTTGGCAAAAACATAAAATGCGGCGCGTGGAACTACAGCATGCAAGTATTTGCTTTTGTTCACCTCTTGCGCAGTAAAAAGCACTCTTGATTTTATCTCTTCGCGCAGCTGGGCAACTGCTTTTTCATAAGCAGCCACATCGTTCATGGCATATGCCACTGCGTATTGTGCAGGCGTATTTGCTGATATCCTCAGCCTTGCAAGCTGCACCATGCTGTTAAGAAGTTCGTTGCTTATTGCATCATTTTCAGGCAATGCCGCATAGCCTATCCTTATTCCGGTTACGTTGAAAGTTTTGGAAGCACCATTCAGAAGAAGATATGGCATGCCTTTTGCGACTTGCGATATGCTGGTAAAGTTGCCGTCAAATACCATCTCGTCATATATCTCGTCGCTTACGAGAAACAGGTCGTTGTCTTTTGCTATTCCCACTATCTCCTCAAGGACCTTCCTGTCAAGCACGCTGCCAGTAGGATTGTTTGGGTTTATGACAAGCAGGTACTTTATCCTTTTTGCCTTTTTCACCGTCTTTTCTAAAGCATCCAAGTCAACAGACCAATCTCGCTCTTCAATAGAAGGCACAAACATAGGCTTGCCGCCAGATAAGCCAATGTATGAAGCATAAGAAGGATAATATGGGGAGATAAGCACTGCCCTGTCGCCGCGTCCAATTAGCGCTGTATTGACAAACGATATGGCTTCGCTGACTCCTTGCGTAACGACGATTCTCGCAGGGTCTAAGTCAACGTTGTAATGGCGTTTGTAATAACTTGCAACTGCTTCCCTTAGCTCCGCTACGCCCTGAGAATCAGCATAGTAGGTTTTTCGTTCTTTGAGTGCACGGGCATACGCCTCCAAAATATATTCCGGAGTGGGTAGGAACTTTGGCGGGTCGCCAGAATTAAGCTTTATTACTTTCTTCCCTTCTTTTGCCAACCTTTTTGCAAGATCCTCCTCTTCTCTTATCGGACTTCCTGCATAAACCATTCTTTTTGAAATAAATTCCATAAAATTATTTTCCACAGTTTAAAATAAAATACATTACAATATAGATAAGGCGACCACACCTATTGAAAGACAGACAAAAGCTACCTCACTTGCAAACAAAAAAGCGCCTTGGTCGGGATTCGAACCCGAGTCGCAAGCGTGACAGGCTCGCATGCTAGACCTCTACACCACCAAGGCTCAGAAGAAATTATGCATGTTTTCTTTTTTATTCTTTTTTGTTTTTGGCATATGTAGCTTTCATAACAATTAAGGCAGAATAAAGAAAAACTTGAATGCAGTCAAGGACAAAAATTGGCATGCTGTTTATTGATAGCCCATAAATAGACCAAATGGCAAGGCCGACAACCAGAATCGACAGCCAGACGTAGGAGAGTTGGCTTGCGTTTTTGAGCTTGTAAACTAAAGCAATCTGCGGAAACGCAGAAACCGTAAGCAATAATCCGCCAGCATATCCTAGCAGGTCTGCAAGTAGCAAAAAATCACTAAATTTAGTTTTCCCGCAGGGGTGAATTGAACACCCAACCTACCGGTATCTTCGATGGCACGCTACAGCCGGTCGCTCTAGCCATTGAGCTACTGCGGGTAGCAGAAGAGATATATGAAATCAATATTAATATTATTTGCGATAAAGAGTTGGTGGCCAGTTTGGCTCAGGCTAAATTTAGAAAGCAGAAATCTCCAAACGTGCAGCCTACACCATCGACACCGTCGACACAGCCATCAGGCCCAATGGCAACAAGCGGAAGGCGAAGAAGAAGCGTTTGGACGCCATTTTCATACTTTTGGTTTAAAGATCTTGTTAGGGAGGCAATTTCATATAGATACTTTGCCGATGCGGTATTGCTTGCATTTGCTTTTATAAGCTTGGCACTTGCCTTCAAATTCTACTCTTTGCCTATAGCAATAGTGCTGATAGCAATAATCATAGGTGTGGCTCTTATACATCCTCTTTTGGGCCTTCTTGTAATGCTTCTATTTTCCTATCCTCCTATTATTTACCAGGCGCCTTTGCTTGGATGGGTATTCAGCATTCTTGTTATTATAGCCTTATTTGCAGGCTTTATGCATTACAGAACCCTGTCGCTTCTCTTTAGCCTTATAATGCTTCCACTTTCGCCGCTTGGCGCACTGCTTGAATTGCCTACATTCATAATCGCAGTATTTGTGCTGGGAATAAAAAGAGCCTCGCTCGCTACCCTTGGTGCATTTATTGCGCTTGCTGTCTTTTCCGGCCTTTCTGGAATAAGCACTTCTGCCCCGATCTTGTTCAACACAACTCAGGCAAATGCAGCAGTAAAAGCAAACCCTGCGGGAATTTATCTTATACCCTCAAAACCCATGCCCGCTCTTGGCAACTTCACGCAAAGTCTCACTAACAGCATTTCAGAATTCTTCAGCATAAAAGTAGCATCAGATCTTTCAGCGGGCTTTGCGCTTGCAGGCTATGCTATAGCATACTTAACGCCATTGCTGGTTGTGCAACTTATAATTTGGGAAATCCTAGTTTTTGCAATGGCAAGTTATGCAATAAAGGAGAAGTCTGAGTTTAAAGGTACAAAGGCGAGCTTGCTTAGCTTAGCAATACCAATAGTCTACGTTATACTCGGAGTCTTGACTCGCGCAGCAATGACACCGATACTAGCTTTCATAGGTTTTGGAGTAGGAGTTCTAATGGTATTCCTTTTTGAATCACAGAATATAGAGATTGTCAAGGCTCTAGACGTCATGAAACAGGATTTCTTAAGCAAGTTTGGCGATGTAGGAAACGCACTCGTAACACCTACTGAAACTTTTGCTGACGTGGCTGATTATGATAATGTAAAGAAGGAACTAATAGAAGCAGTAATTACGCCTATAGAGCACAGGGAGATTACTGGAGCATACGGCGTAACGCCTGCCAAAGGCATATTGCTTTTTGGACCGCCGGGTACAGGTAAGACCCTGCTAATGAGAGCTCTTGCAAATGAGATAAGGGCTGGCTTCCTTTACATCTCTGCCCCAACCTTGTTGTCAGCATATCCTGGAGAGAGCTCAGATGCTATCAAAAAAATATTTGAAACAGCTAAGAAGCACGCACCGGCCGTTCTTTTCATAGACGAAATTGATGCAATTGCAAGAAGCAGGGCTGGCGAGATATCCGAATCGGTAAGGGAAGCACTCACTGCCCTACTGACAAACATGGATGGCTTCCTTAAAACTCCCGGGGTTGTAGTAGTTGGAGCAACGAATGCACCGCAGCTGCTAGATCCTGCCCTGCTCAGGCCGGGCAGATTTGACAAGGCGATATACCTAAGGCTTCCTGATCAGAAAGGTAGAGAAGAGATACTCAGGTATTATTTTTCTAAGCTGCCGGTTTCTAATGATATAGATTATGAAAAACTTGCCGAAATGACGCAAAGATTTTCTGGTGCTGATATAAAGCATCTTGCTGAGGAGGTTGCAAGAGAGGTATCAGAGGAAGCATTAAAGGAAAAGAAAGTCCTCCAAATCACAATGGATGACATAGTCTCTGTGCTAAAGCACGTCAAGCCTTCTACATCGCTGGCCAAGATAGAGGAATATAACACGTTCGAACTGGACTTTGAAAGAATGCTTCACCCTGAAAAGGCAGAAGAGCCTGAAAAAGGAAAAATTAGTTTAGATGATGTTGTAGATTTGCAAGAAGCAAAGAAGGCGCTTTTCGAAGCAGTAGAGGTACCAATCCTACACCCAGACCTTGTCAAGAAATATGGCGTAGAGAACATACATGGCATATTACTTTTCGGGCCGCCTGGAACCGGAAAGACTATGCTGATGCGCGCCATTGCAAATGAACTTGGGGATGTGCATTTTATAGGCTTGTCAGGATCAGACCTGAGCAAGGCAGGCATAGAGAATGCGGTCAATACCATAAAGGAAATATTCAATAGGGCTAAAGAAAACGAGCCTTCAATCATATTCGTAGACGAGATAGATGCAATAGTACCTGAAAGAGGTTCTACAAATCAGATAGGCGTTGAAATAACTGGCGAATTCCTGCAAGAATTTGACAAGCTGACTGAAGAGGGCAATAACGTAGTAGTTGTTGCTGCCACAAACAGGCCGGATGTGCTTGACCCTGCTATCATAAGATCCGGTAGATTTGATAAGCTTGTTTATGTAGGCCCTCCAGAACGTGACGATAGAATTGCCTTATTTAAAGAATATTTAGAAAATGCGCCGCTAAGCGAAGACATAGATTTTGAAAAACTCGCAGACATGAGCCCAGGTTACACTGGCGCAGATATTGCAAACATTTGCAGGCAGGCAAAAATGAATGCACTAGAAGCGAGCATAGCGAAAGAAACCGAAACCAAGATTGGCATGCAGGATCTTGTTAACATAATAAAAGCGACAAGACCTTCCGCGCCAAGCAACGTGTTAAGCAGGTATTTGATGTTTATGAGCAGATATGGCAGAAGATAACTAGAGACTTGTCGCTGCTGCTTCTGCAAAGCTAACTATTGGCGAAGCAAATATGCCGAATAGAAGCGTAATTGTTATGCACGCAATTAGCACGAGCACCACAGAGATTGGCATCGGCTGCTTTCTTGCATTAAGCTTTGATGTCAAAGAGGCAGTAATCACTTTAGCATAGTAGAAAATAGAGATTATGCTGTTCAAAATGCCCAGTATTGCAAGCCAAACAAGGTTTGCTTGTACTGCACTAAGGAAAAGCAGAAACTTTCCAACAAAGCCGGTGGTGAAAGGCATACCAATAAGGCTAAGCAAGAACAGGACTAGTGCAAATGTGGCAAGCTTGTTCTCGTCCTTTAGCCCTATTACGTCGTCTATGCTGCTCCTCCCCATGCTTTCAAGCCATGAAATTACTGCCAACGCGCCGATGAAAAGGAACGAGTGGGCAAACAACTGGAAAAGCATTGCTTCTATGCCAAAGCTAGAGTTTGCGGCGAGGCCTATTATTATGTAGCCGGCCTGGGAAATGGAGGAATAGGCCATAAGCCTCTTCAGGTTTTGCTGCCGGAGTGCGGCAAGATTCCCGTAGAACATAGTAAGCACTGCAAAGCCAGCAGCTATATAGCTAGGGAGTTTCAAAGAAAAGAATACTACGCTTACAACCAATATCAGCGCTGCAAAACCAACTACTTTATTAAATCCACCAAGCATCGCGGTTGCATACGCTGCTGAACCTTCATAGACATCTGGAAATACCACACTGAAAGGAAACTGCGAAGATTCTATGCCCAAAGCTACGAAGAAAAGTGCCAAAGCACCAAGAGAAAAGGAAGTGCTGGCCACTTGGCTAAGCGCTATACTACCAGAAGCACCAAACATAAACGCCATGGCGAGCGCAAACGCTGCGGTGGACATGGCTGAAATAATGAGGTACTTCACTGCTGCTTCTACGCTTCTTCTTGTAGAGAGCAGGATTATAAAAATAGCAGGCAGCACTACCAATTCTAGACCGACAAAAATCAATGGCACAACTGCTGAGAAAATAACTGCAAAGGAGCCAAGGAGCATAAACGATGAAAGCCCTGCAAAAAAGGAATATTCGTGGGAATAGGCATAGGCTAGGGCGTTCAAGAGCAAGAGCGCAAGAAGCAAAAGCGCCGCAAAGAAAGCACCGAAAGCGTTGATATTGAACACTCCTGCATAGACTTCGCTAATTGAGAAAAGATGAAAGCTCAGTATAAATAAGGCTGCAAGAAGAACAACGTTAAAGGCGAAAGAGCCTCGTCTGTTTTGTGAATAAAGCCAGTATAGGTTCCCGAAAGCGAGGAGCAATGACAACGCAAAGAAAGCAAGGCCAAGCATCATCTCACCACAAGCACCACAACGACCAAGGCCAGCACTACAAGCAGGGCGTAAACGAGCACATTGCCCGTTGCAAGCTTTCTAGCAGCATTACCCAAGTTACTAGTTTCTAAGCCGATAAAATCAAAGAAGCTGCTAAGAAGATAATCAAACAGATACACGCCTTCACCAAGAAGCATAAAGAAATAGGCCACATAGGCGTAAAGAGCCTTCATCTCTTTTGTAGTTTGTATCGCATTCAGCTTATTTCCTAGCTCACCCTTACGATAGAGGAATAAGGAGAGCAGAGAGCCTACTGAGATTGCTAGCATTGTTATGACTACATCTAAAGGCGTAGGATGTGGGAGGTTGTAGGCCACGTACGGGACGCTTCTCAGAAGCCCGGGCAGATAGAGAACTAAAATGCTGGCAAGAAGCGTGAAAGCAGCCAATATAGACATGCTGGCAAGCATGCTTTTTGGAAGGCCAAGGTAGAGAAGCCTTTCTCGCTCTGTCCTTGCAGGCTTGGCACACATTGCAAACCATCTGAATATGAAGAAGCTTGTAAGAAAGCTAAGCAACGAGATCAGAGCGTATACGAGCAGATTGTTTGAGAGCGAGGAGCTTATCCCTATGCTCGCAAAGAAGCCGCTAAAAGGCACAAAACCTGCCAGCGAGAGCACGCCAAAAATAGTAGTAATAAGCGCAAGCTTGTTGCTTGACAGGCCGCTTACTTCCTTCAGGCTTTCCTTTCCAGTAGCGTTCATTATAGCGCCTGAAGAGAAGAACAACAAGGCTTTGTAGAAACTTTGGATAAGGAAGAAGTAGGCTGCAGCAAGCAAGGCGTTGCTGCCTATAGCAACAAACATAAGACTGAGCTCCTGGATTGTGGAATAGGCCAAGACCTTCTTAATGTGCGTTTCCCTCATCGCGTTGAATGTTGCGATAAAGGCGGTGATAAGGCCGAAAACAAGCATAAAGTAGGTCACATGCAGAGAAAGGAAGAATGGAAACAGAAGCATTGCAACAAAAACGCCTGCCTTTACCATTGTTGCCGAGTGGAGCATTGCAGATACTGGTGCTGGGCCTTCCATCGCATCCGAAAGCCATTCGTGAAAAGGAAACTGCGCTGACTTGACGAACAGCGCAACTAGCAAAAGCAAAGAGGCAAGCCTTAAGGCCATGGATGCATGTGCACTGAGCGCAGAGAAGTTGAATGAACCTAAGGACATTCCAATAATAATTAGCGAAGCAAAGAGGGCAATATCGCCTATGAGCACTGTGCTTATAACGCTTCTTGCAGCCTTTATGGCTTTTTCCTTAAAATACCAGAAGCCTACAAGCAGATAGCTGCTCACGCTAAGCAGCTCCCATCCGATGAACAAGGTTATGAAGCTGGCACTCATTGCTACAAGCATCATGCTTGCCACAAAGATCAGCATCTCAGCATAGTATCTTTTTTGCTCGCTCGGCAACGTAATGAAGCCGAATGAGTAGAACAAGACTATGGGCGCAAGCACTGCGACAAGCCAAAGCAAAAGCTCGTTGAGCGCTCCCGTCGACATTGCTATCTGAAACTGGATGTTACCAAAGCCAAACCAGTTGATAGCGCCTGAAGCAGAGAAGAAAGGAAGCATTGCTAGGCTAAATAGGCTTGCGCCCAATGCGACATATTTCGCTTTGCCATCGTCCAAGACTGCAAGCAAAGCTAAGCCAATCAGTTCAGGCAGTATCACAAAGCCTACGAAGCCCATCAGCTAACACCTACCACTTGTACCTGTTAAGCCTTGAAACATCAAACCCAATGCCTCTTGACTTCATTAGCACATAGAGAGTTAATGTCACTATTGCCTCTACCGCCATAGATCCCCAGACAAGTATGAGCAGCATAAGCCCTGCTCCGCTACCTGTAGAGGCAACAAACCCTACGAGCAAAATGGTCGAAGCGAGCAGCGCTGCTTCTATTGACAGCATTATTTTTATGAAATGCTTGCTAAAAACTGCTCCGACAAAGCCAGCAGAGAATACTGCAAGGCTTGCAAACATCAATGCGACAAACTCAAGCACATTACCGCCCCATGCGTTTAATAACGATCGCACTTGCGACCGCCACAAAGAACAGCAGCAAGACAATCGAATAGAGAAGCAAATAATATGAGCTGAATGAGGAATTTACCAATTTGCCAACATCAATTCCGGAAAGGCTGATTTTTACCGAAGGCAGGTAGAAAACAAAACAAAGAAGCAACGCCATTGCAATGCTTAATCCCAAATAGCCAAGCTGCATGCGCTTTGATTCTTTTTCCTTTTCTTCAGCAGTAATGCTTATCATAAAGTAAGTTGACAATCCGCCAACAAGCACAAGAAGCTGCAGGGCTGCTATTACAGAAGCACCTATTAGATAAAGAATTATGGCGCTCGAGAACGCGGCAAGTGCCAGCATGGTAACGCTGCGTAACAGGCTTTTGGACAGAACTATGCCTAAAGAGAAAAGGAATGCAAGCAGACCAAACGCAGCCAAAGCAATCAGCACATAATCACTCTCACTCCAAGTCTTCTGGCCTTTTTACAAACATCCTTTTGTCATAAGCTTCGAAGTCATAGCTTTTTGTCATTACCAGACATTTTGTAGGGCATACCTCTGCACAAAGCCCGCAGAACATGCAACGCTCTATGTCTATCTTTGGCATCTTCTTGTTTGGCTTTTCGCTTTCGACGTTTACCATCTCTATGGTCTTGTTGGGGCACACTCGCTCGCATGCACCGCAGCTTATGCAAGTTGGCATGTCTAGCCTTAGCATGTATCGCTCTCTGTCGCTCAGTTGCTCACGCTCGTTTGGAAAGTCCAAGGTAAATCTGCGCTGCGTGAGCGCTTTTGCAGTTTTTGCGATGGAGCTTATGATCATACAATCATACTATAAATGCAATAATTAAATTAACAACCGCAAGCGGAAGAAGCACATACCAGCCAAGCCTGAGCACACGATCTATGCGCATCCTCACAGCTGTGGCGCGCACAAGCATAATGAAAAATGCTATTATGAGAGCCTTTACGAGAAGCCAGGCAAGGCCAGGCAATACTGGACCAAGCCATCCGCCAAAGAAAAGCATGGCCATGAGCAATGAGCCGAAGAAGGTTTTTGTGTAATCGAGAAACAGGGCAAGCGTATAGCTTGGCGCACTCACATCTGTAAGCCAGCCTGCGATAAGCTCAGAATCGGCTTCCCTGAGGTCGAAAGGCGAACGCTCAAGCTCAGCCAGCATGCTGATAAAGAAAACAAAAAAGCCTATCGGCAAAAAGAAAATATACCACATTTTTGACTGCGCCTGCACAATAGCAAACAAATTCAGCGACTTTGCCAATATGCCTAAAGAGGCAATTACGAAAATCATTGGGAGTTCGTAGCTGAGAAGCATCAGCACAGACCTCTGGGAGCCTATCTCAGCAAACTTGTTGCCGCTAGAAGCGCCTGCTATGAAGATAAAGAGCGGGGTAAAGGAGAAGAGTGCAAACACCAGCACAAGGCTGCTGGCAAAGTTGCCAAAACCAAAGCTCGGTACTAATGGAAGAAGGAGTATTAGAAATATGGCAAGGGCAAGCATGAAAGGCAAAGCCAGCGTGAACAAAAGCCTGTCAGCACGCTTTGGCAAATAACTGGCTTTTGCAAGGAGCTTGGTGAAGTCGGCAAGGTTTTGGAGAAGGCCGAATTTGCCTACCATTGTAGGGCCATGCCTAAGCTGTGCCTTTGCAACAATCTTTCTCTCAAGCCAGCCAAGGAAATAGTCAACAACAATAACAAGCAAGCCAACAAACACAGCATAGGCAAAAAGACCCAGTACCTCGCTGTATGGACTAGGCGAATTAAGGAGCGAAACAAGCCAGCTTTCACCTATCAACATCAGGTATCACCAAATCCAAGCTACCGAGGATTGCAAAGAGGTCTGCATAGTGAGCGCCTTTTGCAATCTCTGGCAATGCGGCCAGGTTTATGAATGAGGGAGATCTGAAAGAAACCCTGTATGGGCCTTGCTGGCCTGCTACCATGTAGATCAAAAGCTCTCCTCTCGGCGTCTCTCGGTAAACGCGAACTTCCTTGTTCTTGGGCGCTGGTATTATCAGCCTTATTGGCATGCCAACAGCATCTCCAGGCGGCATGTGCCTTATGGCTTCCCTAACGAGCCGAATGCTTTCCTTCATCTCTAGCATTCGAACCTTATATCTGGCAAACACATCTCCCGAGCTAACAACTTGAGGCTTGAAATTGAGCTTATCATAGACATAATAGGATTTGCTGCTTCTTATGTCAAAATTCACACCTGATGCCCTAAGAACAGGCCCAGTAACGCCTAGTTCTATGGCCCTGTGGGAGCTGATGGCGCCTATGCCTTTAGTCCTCTCCATGAATATTTCGTTTTTCTCAAGATAGGACTCGTACATAGGAATTCTTTTCTCGATATCGCCTAAGACGCTAAGCACTTCTTCTTCAAATCCTGGGGGCACGTCCCTGTTTAGGCCTCCAAGCCTCATGTTCACATAGAACATCCTGGCTCCGGCGTGCTCCTGAAGAAGCCTCAAAATTTTGTCCCTGTCTGCGAATGCCCACATGAATACAGTGAAGAAATGGCCCAAGTCGTTCAGGAAAGTGCCGAGCCAAAGCAGATGACTTGCTATCCTCTGGAGCTCAAGCAAGACAACACGCAGGTATTGAGCGCGCTCTTTAACCTCAACTCCAAGGGCAGACTCAACAGCAGAGATGTAGGCTTCTGAATATGCCTCAGGCGCGACGTAATCAAGCTTCTCCACATATGGCAGGTCCTGCATGTAGTTCCTTGTTTCCATGAGCTTCTCAACGCCCCTGTGCAGAAAGCCTATGTGTGGTTCGACATTGACAATCTCATCGCCATCTAGTTCTACGACTAGCCTCAGCACACCGTGCGTGCTTGGGTGTATCGGCCCTACATTTATCTTTGTTGTCAATCCATCGCCTTGTAAGGCTTGCCCCATTCGAAGTTTTTCCTTAGTGGCGGCTCTATTCCATTCCACTTTTCAAGCAGGAGCCTTGGAGCACTCCTGCCAGTTATTTCTATGCCAAACATTTCCTTGAGCTCTCGCTCATACCAGTCGGCAGCTTTGTATATGTGCATTATGCTTGGAACGCTTGCATCCACAGGAGACAGCTCGACCTCTAATGTTTCCTCTTCCCCAGTATTGAGATTTCTAAGAAAGTAAAGCACGACCAACGAGCTAATGTTGTCTACTGCTGTGATCTTAACCAAGTAGGAAAACCCTTTGTTTTTCATCTCCTCCGCTGTTTTAAGCAAAGCTTCCTTTTCAACCTTCAATATTACCACCTATTTTCTTTTGCAGCTTGAGTAATGCTGCAAAGAGATTCTCTGGCTTAGGAGGGCAGCCAGCAACGTAAACATCTACTGGCAAGACCTGGTCTATGCCTCTTATGATGTTGTAGCTTTCAAACCAAGGCCCGCCAGAGGTTGCACACTCGCCATACGCCACAACATATCTTGGCTTCATCATCTGCTCATACATTCTCTTTATTTCTGGTATTATGGACTTAGTAACCCAGCCCGCTACTATCATTACATCGCTTTGCCTAGGTGTAGCACGGAAAAGAAGATAGCTGCCCCTTTCAGCATCAATCCTTGCAGAACCGAAGTCCATGAGCTCCATCGCGCAGCAAGCAAGCCCGAAAAGGGAAGGCCACACGCTGTTTTTGCGCGACCAGGTAATTAATCCGCTGCTTGCTGCTTTTGTTATGTCGGAAAGCCTCGCAAATAACACATTTGGTTTCAGGCCATACTTTTTGAGCGAAGCTTCAACTAACCTGCTCATTTCCTTCTCAGCGTTCTCAAATTCAGTTGTCATTTAGCACCACCGGCTCTGCGCTTAGCTATTGCAAGCAAAACCCAGCTCAGCGCCATGCCGAGCACAACAAGCCCTATAATAAAAACTAAAGCCATGCCACTAACTCCACCAATGCCGAGCAGAATTATGCTTGCAGCAAGAAGTTCTAGCATAAGGAAGGAGTTGAAATAGGGCAGGTACTGGTGGAGAAGGTCTACCCTCTGGCCTATTGTTTCTTCGCCACTTTCCCAAGGCTCTTTTTGCAATTCTGTGCCTTCTTTGGGCCTTATAAGAAGCGATACGAGGAGCATGGCGCCGGGTATTGCAAGAGCCACTGCTGCAAATACGGCAATGGCGAGGTAAATATACATAATTTAATATGAAACGCAAATGTTAAAATAGGAAACCTGACACTACGGCTTACGCAGGCCTAACTTCTACGTTCTCAAGCGGCACTTCTATCCATCTTTGCTTTCCTAGATTGACATACGCCCAAACTTCAAGTCCACTCCTCTTTTTAATGATTAGTGCTGCATCACGGGAAGGAAATAGGGAACGGATTAGGAGAGCGCTTCCAGGCAGCACACTATCGTTTTTGTAAAAGGAAGTTATTCCTGAAAGCGATTTGTTGTTTTGATAGCCACCTATTTTTATTTTTTCATTTCCGTACTTTACAGTAATTTCAAATACATTAGAGGTATAGAAAAGCACTGTTTGGGGATCAGTCTTCGCACCGATAAATTCCACTAAATCCCCGTACTGCACTGTAAACTTAAGGTTAAACACGGGCAAATACCTAGTGCCTTTTCCTCCAAGCACAGAAAATTCCCCAGATTCGTTATACTTGACAGTCTGGAGAAGAGCATACATTATTTGGTATAAGTTAAAATCCACCAACTCAACCTTTTGAGGGTTTAGATTACCTTCAGAAAGCAGCTGGAGTAGTGACGTTTGACCTCCAAGCACTCCTTTCACGACCTGTGGCTTGCTAATCAATTCTGAAATACCTTTTACCAAACCTGGAGCGTTATATTCGTTTGACACCGGATATATAGAATCCTTCGGCTTAAGATCTTGCGGAGTAAGCTTTGGTATGTATGAGCTTGCAGTAAATTTGCCATTTACTGCTACTGCTTTATCTTCAAGCAGTAAAAGCAAAGAATGTAGGCTGTCATCTAATTTTAATTTACATTCTGCCGAACAACTTTCGAACAAGGTCTTCCTATCACTCCTAAGAGTCGCGTTTAAAAGCTCTTTTAGCTCTGGAGCATTTAATGAAGTTTTTAAGTCGCGTGCAAGCTGCTTAAGATCTACTGCCTTTGCCTTTTCCTCTTTGACTTGCATAATAATTATGCATGCCGGCCCGTTTATATTCTTTGCCTGAATAATCACATTATGGCACTTGATGCCATTGCT
>ERZ1669250.345-NODE-345-length-22442-cov-3.841962_pt1 | contig 22442 bp, 27 predicted proteins | sample MGYA00579295_ERZ1669250 | MGnify/ENA primary metagenome ERZ1669250 (study PRJEB41166, sample SAMN08046056) | hot springs metagenome | biome: hot spring; feature: acid hot spring; material: thermophilic sediment; isolation source: thermophilic sediment from acid...
AGGAAAAGATAACGAACGACGATATAATAAAAGTTATAAAATCTGTAAAGCCATCCGCACCTTCCCAGGTAATAGGTCTGTACCTCGAGTTTCTGGAAAGGTATGGAAAGCGCTGAATGTGCTCCAATGTGCACAATATTCAAAACAAAAACGGTCACGGCGCGATGTAAGATGCAGCGCTCTGCGCCGCCTGTATTATCGGCTGCGGATAAATCCCGAAGGCGATTATCAAAACTGCGCAAGCCACAACAACAAACCCAATCGCAAAGCCCATGCTTTCGATGCGCGCGCTTGCTTTTCTCGCAAACATGTTAAGCATTATTTTTGCGTAGTAGTAAATGGATATGACGCTGTTAATTATTCCGAAAATTGCAAGCCATATCATATTGTTGTAAACAGCGCTTGAAAAGAGTATGAACTTGCCTACAAATCCCCCGGTAAGCGGCATGCCAATAAGGGAAAGTAGCAGAACCGTAAGCGCTATCGCCGCGAGCTTGTTTTCTGAATAAAGGCCTATGTAATCATTCAGCTCGTTTCTGTTGCGCTTTTCCATGAACAGTACCACACCCATGACCCCTATGAACATTAGCATATGCATAAATATCTGTACTATTGAACCCTCAATGCCGTATCCCGTTGTGACGGCAAGCCCTATAAGTATGTAGCCCGCCTGCGCAATAGATGAGTAGGCCATCATTCTTTTAACGTTTTTCTGGGCTATTGCGACAAGGTTGCCATAGAACATAGTGAAAACAGCGAGGATATAGAAAATGTTTGAAAAAACACCTCTATAGGCGACAAACGCGATAAACATGATTTCGATAAGCGCAACAAAGCCTACTTTTTTGTTTATCCCGCCAACCATGGCAGTCGCAAACGTAGGCGCGCCCTGATACACATCCGGCGCCCACAAATTGAACGGGAAGAGCGTAGCCTCGAATGCCAGTGCAGTGATTAGCAGAATCATGCTCACCAGCAGCGTGCTCATACCATAGTCCTTGACAAGCATTACCGTTCCTGTAGCCCCGTAGAAAAGCACCATGCCGAATGAGAATATCGCGATTACTATTGCGGACATGACGAAAAACTTTACTGCGGCCTCAAGCGTATCCTTTTTCTTCTGTATCATTGCAAATATGGTTGCAATTGAAATGATCTCAATCCCGACAAAAATGGATACTACAGAATTGGAAAACGAGACTACGAAAGCGCCCATAAGCGCGGTGCCTGTGAAAAGCAAAAGGCTTTGATAATGAGTTTCTTCATATCCAAGAATGTCGACAAATATTATTCCGAGCGTGAACATCAGGGCGAAAAGCAGCGAAAAACTGTTCAGAGAGACCAGCCCGAATTCGGCAGCATTCATTCCTTCTGCAAGCATGCCAGCGATAACAATGCCTATTATGGAAAGAAGCGTGATATTAAGCAGGAACAGCGTTTTTTTCGATTTGGAAACTAGGCCGAGCATGTCAGTGACAATAAGTATCGCGGAAAGCGCAACGAAAATGTAGAATATAGAAAATATCATACCAATACCCCAACAATCAACAAGGCAAGCCCTATTATGAGCGCTATGACATAAAGGCTGACCGAACCAGTCTCAATGTTTCTTATATAACCCCCCAGCTTTGCGGTTTTGAACCCTATCTTGTCAAAATATTCGTTTATGAGTATGTCGGCAAATTCTGCAGCTCCGCCGAGATAGTATATGAAGTCTGCAAAATAGCGGTAAAACGCATTGAACGCAGTGCTATTGTTAAACAGCCAGTATGTCTTCTCTATCCTCCTTCCTTTCTTATAAAAGAGATAGTAGGCGAAGTAAATGCCGGCAAGCACTATAAGCATTTCAACGACCATGTCGAGCAGCTCGCTGCTTGGCACAGCTGCCGCATAGCCGTAGTGATTCATGCCCTTTATAGCGCCTATTATATAAATTGAGCCAAGCGGCGCGGCTAGAGTTATAGCAGCTAGTATGGTGCTGGCGTATACCATCTTCTTGTCAAGCATGGCGAATGAAAACGAAAGCTTGTGCAGCATTGCAGCGTTTTTCACCTTGCGCAACGGCAGCACAAACCACCTTATGATGAAGAAGCTCACACCAAGATCTACAAGAAGCATGAAGGCGTATGCCAGCGTGTTGCTCATCAAGCTGCTCTCAACCATGATGTTAGCAAAGAACCCGTTGAACGGGAAAAAGCCCGCTAGCGAAAGCGTGCCTATCAGCCCGATTGCAAGCAGCAGCCTGTTTCCGCGGTACAGCCTCACGTTTTCGAGGTCTTCAGATTCTTCGTTGCCCTTTATCACAGTCCCCGCATAGAAGAACAGCAGCGCCTTGTAGAATGTCTGCATTACAAAGAAGTAGATAGCCGCTGCATACGCCCCTACGCCCAGGGCAAAGAGTATAAGCGCCAGTTCCTCCATTGTGGAATAAGCAAGCACCCTCTTTATGTTTTTGTTGACCAATGCGTTGGATATTGCAATAACAATCGTTACGCCTCCAAACAGAACCATGAGGCTGCTGAGCTTTGCCGCTACAAAAAGCGGGAACAGGATTATAGCCATGAACGTGCCCGCCTTGACCATTGTCGAAGAATGCAGAAACGCCGAAACCGGAGTAGGGCCTTCCATAGCATCAGCAAGCCATTCCTGGAACGGGAACTGGGCTGACTTGGTAAGTACTGCCACAAGCAGCAACACCATCGCAACGTAGAAAGGCCCGCTTGCCACAAAATTTCCACCGATATCGGAAATTATTGTTAGAAAGTTAAGCGTTGAGAATGTCGTGAACATGATCGCGGCGCTTGCAAGTATGGAGAGATCGCCTATGATTACGGTAATTATTGCCTTTCTCGCTGCGCCCGGGGCGTTTTCCTTGTGGTTCCAGAACCCAATTAGCAAGTAGCTTGTTATGCTCAAGAAAGACCATCCTATGAGCAGCGTTATAAAGTTGCCAGCTATTGAGAATACCAGCATCGCCGCCTGGAAGGTAAGTATCTCTATGTAGAATCTCCTGTCTTCCGAGAGCTTGTCCATGAATCCGTTTGCGTAGAGCACAACGAGCGGGGCTATTATGGAGACAAGGATAAACAGAAGCAGGTTCAGCGGAAGTAGCATTGTTGTCACGTGCAGCGTGTAAGTGCCTACAGTTAGCCATCTTATTGATTGCATAGTGCCAATGGAACCTAGCAACCATGGCACCAAAAGCAGTGGCGTGACGCTTGCGGCGAGCGCAACATACTTCAAGTACCTGCTGCCCTCCCTAAGCAACGCTATCGCTATCGTAAGCACCACAAGCGGCAGCAACGCGATTATTGCAAACATGTTCAACCCTTCAATGAATTCATCTTACTAACATCAAATTCCTCTGATCTGCCTTTCATGTAAACATAAAACATTATAAGCACGATTATTTCACTGCTGGCAACCGCCCATATGCTCATCAACATGATGAAAAACGAGCCGTTTGTTGATATGCCAGAAGAAAAATACCCTACGGCAGCAATGATGCTGCCTATGAACATTATCTCCACGGCAAGCATGATGACCACAAGGTGCCGGCTTGCTGCTACGCCTCCTATCCCTAGGGCGAAGAACAGCGCCCCAACAGCAATAAAATCTATGCTTGGCAGCACTCAATCACGTGACTATGTTTACAATCCTTTTCAGCAGCACCACGCTGCCTATGGCAGCGGAAAACATCAAAAATATTATAAGGTAGAACAGCAGGTAGTAAGTCGAAAACGCGCCCTGTATTTCGCTGTTTATGTTCTGCACTACCGCGCCAGCGCCAGCCGGGTTTCCCACAATGGAATAGACGAGCAGCGCAGCAATCACGGCAAACACAGCGAAAAGCGTAGCCATTCCCGCGTGCCTTTTTTCACTTTCGGTTTCGCTCGCCACTGCTACTATCAGGTACGTGCCTATGCCCCCAACCATTATGAGCAGCTGCAGCACCGCAAGAAACACCTGCGATGAAAGCAGTATTATCAAAGAGCTCACAGTAAAGACAAGCGCCAGCGCTATCGCCGCCTTGTACACGCTCTTCTCGCTGAATACGAACGTGGCTATGAAAAAGCCAAGCGCGGCAAGGCAATAAAACATCAGCAAAAGTATCATTCCAACTCCTCAGGCCTTTTTATCAGGTCCCTCCTGTCGTATACCTCTACGTCTTCCAAGTTTTTGGTAAGCACAAGGCAGTTTGTAGGGCAAACCTCCTCGCACATGGCGCAGAACAGGCACCGCTCGAAGTTAACCAGAGGCATCTTCTTTATCCCCTTGTCTGTGTACGTGTCTACCATGTCTATGGTCTGGTTAGGGCATATCCTTGCGCACGCTCCGCAGCTTATGCAGGTTTTCATGTCTAACCTTATCTTGCCCCTGTAGTTGTCTGGCAGTTTCTCCTCCTCCTCTGGATACACTACCGTGAACCTGCTCTTGAATATCTGCACGGTAGTAGTTATAAGTGGCTTTATCATAGCATCACACTCACAGTATCACGCCCCACACCATGAAAAAATATACCCATATCAAGTTTATAATAGATAGCGGCAGAAGCCAGAGCCAGCCGAACCGCAGCAGTCTGTCTAGCCTCATTCTCACATATGTCGCCCTAAGCACTATGATGAATATGGCGACTATGAACACCTTTATAAGAAGCCAAGCGACCTTTGGAAGGAATGGTCCTTGCCAGCCGCCGAAGAACAGCAGCACTATGAGCAGCGATCCGAGAAGCATCCTTGCGTAGTCCACTATGAGCACCGAGGCATAGAATGGCGCGCCTACGTCGGTAAGCCATCCGGAGATGAGCTCAGAATCCGCTTCTCGTATGTCAAACGGCGGCCTTTCCAGCTCAGCTAGCATAGCGATGAAAAATACCACAAAACCGATCGGCATAAGCACAGCAAAGTACATATTGGACTGTGCACCTACAATGGAGAAGAAGCTGAAGCTGTGCGCCGCAAGAGCTACAGCAGCTATTACCATCAGCATCGGCATCTCGTAGCTCACCATCATTATTATTGACCTCTGCGCGCTTATGGAACCGAACTTGTTTCCGCTAGACCAGCCAGCGACAAATATAAGTATAGGCAGAACGGAGAGAAGCACGAATATCGCAAGCAGCGCCACCGAAAGGTCCACGGCGTAGATTCCGCCGCTGAACGGCACAATCAGCATCGAAAATAACAATATCGCAAGTATGAAAACTATGCTTGAGACGAACAGGTATTTGTCTGCGCTTTCAGGTATGAAGTTCTCCTTTGAGAGCAACTTGAGGGCATCGGCTATGTTCTGAAAGAAGCCGTATGGACCGACTTTCGTGGGCCCATGCCTGAACTGCGCCTTCGCCATTACCTTCCTTTCCACCCACCCAAATATTACAACGAACAACATTACGCCTATTATGACTATTACGCCATATACTATGTTTGCGAGAACGAAATTGTAGATGAAGTTCAGCTTGTCCCAGCTCAGCAGTGACATTATGTATGCTACTGCTTTGCTGTAGGCAAGTTCATTTGTCAACATCAGCCATCACCAAATCAAGGCTGCCAAGTATGGCAAACAGGTCTGCGAGCCTCTGCCCTCTGGAAATGTGATCCAGCGCTGCAAGGTTTATGAATGCAGGCGCCCTTATTGCGAGCCTGTAAGGCCGCTGCTTGTCAGCCACCATATACATCATCCCCTCCCCTCTCGGCAACTCTCTTTTCACGATTGCTTCCTTCTCCTTGGGCACCGCCCCAATGAGTTTTATGGGCAGGCCAAGCGCATCGCCTTTTGGCATTTCTTCAAGCGCCTTTCTTACCAGCGATATGCTTTCTTGCATCTCTTTCATCCTTACCTTGTATCTTGCGAATGAATCTCCTCCTGTTTCAACCGCCGGCCTGAATCCCAACTTGGTATATTTGTAATAGCTTGAGTTTCTTCTAACGTCGTAGTCGATGCCAGAACCCCTGAGTACTGGCCCAGTTACCCCTAGCCTTATTGCATTCTCCCTGCTCAGCACGCCGACGTTCTTAAGCCTTTCCATAAATACGGGGTTGGATTCGAGGAAGTCTTTGTATTCCCCAAGGCTGTGCTCTATGCTGTCAAGCACCTTGTACGTGTCATCTTCAAATCCGGCAGGCAAATCCCTGTTCACACCTCCGAGCCTCATGTTCACATAGAACATCCTCTGCCCGGTCGCCTCCTGCAGCAGCCTTAAAATCATATCCCTGTCTCTCATCGTCCACATGAACATCGAAAACATCTGGCCTATGTCGTTGCACATTGTCCCGAGCCATAGCAAGTGGCTCGCTATTCTCTGCAATTCGAGCAAAACTACGCGCACGTATTCGGCCCGCTCCTTCACCTCTATGCCAAGCAGCTTCTCCACTGTGCTTACGTAAAGCTCCTGGTGCGCCATTGGCGCGGCGTAGTCAAGCTTTTCCATGTAGACAATGTTTTGCATATACATCCTGCTTTCAGCAAGCTTTTCGACACCCCTGTGCAGGAATCCAATGTGCGGCTCAACTTCCTTTATCGTGTCTCCATCCACTGTTACGACGAGCCTTAACACACCATGCGTGCTTGGATGTATCGGTCCTATGTTGATTTTTGTTTCGCTCATTCCTGCACCTCGTATTTGCTCCCCCATGTGAAGCTTTTCCTGAGCGGATTTCCCTTTCCGTCCCATTTCTCAAGGAGCAGCCGTTTTGTCTTCCTTCCGATAAAGTCTATGCCAAACATCTCGCTGAGCTCTCTCTCGTACCAGTCTGCAGCAGGATAAAGGTGCATGATGCTCTTGAGTCTCAAGTAGTTTGGCGCAAGATCGCTCCTTACCACAATCTCCTTGTTCTTCTCGATATCCCTAAGAAAATATAATACCTCAACATGGTCAACGTAGTCCACGGCTGTTATCTTCGTAAGATAAGTGAATCCTTCACTATGCAGTTTTTCTATTTCGGCATCAAGATTCGCATATTCAATCTTTGGCAACAACACCACCTATCTTCTTCTGCAATTTTATCAATGCTTGAAAAAGGCTTTCAGGCCTTGGAGGGCAGCCCGCAACATACACATCGACTGGCAGCACCTGATCGATCCCTTTTATTATATTATAACTCTCCCACCACGGTCCTCCTGAGGTTGCGCATTCGCCATATGCTATAACATACCTAGGCTCAAGCATCTGCTCGTAAAGCCTCTTAAGCTCCGGTATGACGCTTTTCGTGACCCATCCTGCCACAATCATGGCGTCGCACTGGCGCGGCGTGGCCCTGAAAAGGAGGTAGCCATTCCTTTCCGCGTCGATTCTCGATGAGCCGAAATCCATGAGCTCCATCGCACAGCATGCCAGGCCGAACTGCATTGGCCAAACCGAATTGGTCCTTGCCCAGTCAACAGGTTTCTTTGCAATATGCTTTGTAACATCGGAGAGCTTGACGAAAAGAGCATTTGGCTTCAGTTTGTATCTCTTGAGCGAATCAGCTACAAGTTTGTCCATTTCCTTCCTCGCATTCATTACCTTTTCATTTTCCGCGATGTTTTCCTCCATGAATATCATCTACCCATTCTCGCTGCTGCATAAGCAATCAAACTTAGCGCCAGAGAAACAATGCCTATTAAAATCAAATTATATGCGAACAAAGCGGTGCGGACGAATGCAAAAGCAAGTGAAACAATCATTATGCCAGAGATCTCAAAAGCCAGATATATCGAGAAATAGTGCAGGTATTCGTTCGTAACATCCTTATGCTGTCCTATCTTTTCTTCGGCACTTTCATAGCTCGATAGCTTGACAGGATTTTTCTCTATGCGCGGCTCAAGCAGCTTTGCCACTGCTATTACCGCAATAGGAACCAAAAGCGAAAGTATAAGAAATATGATTATCTGAATATACGTATACATAATACTTTAATTACCAGAAAGATTATTTATAATTAACTAAATTTGGCGTTGAAGCGGAAAATTCGCGCAACTCGCGAGTTGTTCGCCGGAGTCGTTGTGCTTTTTATGGAGATGCAAATAACCAGATTTGCCGAAGAGGCGTTACGAAGGGGCAGCATAAAAATAAGGGTAAGAAGGAGCGGCATACTGCAACAGCTCACTTTCCGTGTGAAAAGGGTGCATGCAGGAAACGTGGAATATGTGGAACTCTTCACCGAACGCATCGTGGATACATCGGAATTGATAAGAATTGCAAACGAGGTAAAATTGCCGATAGAGGCACCAAACGCGACCGCATTTCCCGATGGCACTTCAGCAACAGACTACTCATTTCTTGCCTCCAAGTTTAACATTCCTCCCTCTTAAACAGATGACACAAATTCCGTGCTCTTTGTCGAAATGTTCATCGCACACGTGCCTTCCGCAAAGCTTGCATACATGCTCTGCCGGCTTGCCACATATATAACAAAGAGTGTGAACGTCGCTCATCTAAACCACCACGCTGTATCAGCTGGCGTGGCTGCGCACGGCAGCAGAAACATGCAAGGTCAGCTTTCCATGTAAGGCGCTAGGTAGTACGTTATCACTGCGTCGCCGATCTTATAGCTCATTTTTATCGGCTCGTCATTCTTGATCCACAGGCTTATGGCGCTGCCCAGCGGGCACGCCTTTACCATGTTCTCTAGATATTCAAGATTGAATGTGGCGTTCGCGCTTGCCTTGGCCTCTATCTTCTTTATTGCGTTGCTGTCAACTTCATGGTTCTCCTCAAGTTCTCCTGAATCGCCTCTTGCGCTTACGCTGAACTGGTTCTTCGAAGCGGAGAACGCGACATACGAAGATATAAGGCTTGCATCCTTGAGTATATCCTTGAGAGGCGCCTCCACCATCTCCACATTCGCGTCAAAATCAACATTAGGCTCTTTGTCAACGTTCTTTCTAACATCTATCATCGGCATCTTATACCTTCTCTTGCTTTTCTCCCCAGCAAACTCAAGCACAATCTTATTGTCGCTGTCCTTCATCACCAGCGATTCATTGTCTCTTGTCCTAGAAAGCACCTTGTTAAGATTCTCAAGGTTCAGCCCTACACTTTCGTTCTTGTCTATGCTGTATTTTGAGAAAGCCTTGCTGGGTATGAAAAAAGAAACCATGCTTATTCCTGATGGGTCCATTGCCTTTAGTGATATGCCCTCCTTTGTAATGTTGAATGAACCTTCGTCAACTAAACTTACTATTGCACCAACGCAATCCCTCCAGTATCTTGCGTCATCTATCTTTATTTCAAACATATTATCACTTTAAATATATGTGTCAACAATAAAAATATAACCCTATCTATAATAGTGGTGTATATTTGATTGCATTGGTATATTCTTCAAAAGACCGCACATCAATGCTCGTGGCCGAGCACATTATAAGAAAATATGGCCCGACCGAACTGGACCACACGCGCATGCAAGGCATTTCCGCATTGCACAAGCTTGACACTGCATTACTGGTCAAGACAGATGCAGAGCTAGTGTCTGCAGAATTTGCCGATTCGCTTGGTGCGGATGTCATATATTTCATAAGCAAGCATAGTAGTTCTGCGGGCATAGGCTCATTTTCAACGCATTCTGAGGGCAACTGGATTCAAAAGGCTGAACTGGGAGGGCGCCCATGCCAGCTTTCTTTTGCCGCGCCAGCCGAAATGCTCAACGTTCTCAGATCACTCAGCAAAATAGATGTTGAAATGGAGAAATCGTACGAAGCGACGCACCACGGCCCGTTGCTCAAGACTCCTTCGCTTTTTGCGGAGCTGGGCGGCAACGAGGAGACAAGAAGCGACATCAAGCTGGCAGAAAAGCTTGCTGACGCGATTATGCGCGCGATCGATATGCCGAAGGAGTTCAGCAAGGTTGTGGTTGGCATAGGCGGCATGCATTATCCATCAAAGTTTTCAAAGCTGGCAGTGGAAAAAGGTTACGCATTTTCGCACATACTGCCCAAATACGCAGTATCCGATGACATTGAATCAAGCATGGCAACATTGCCTCAAGTACTCGAACGGTCCCATCCAAAACCAGAATTGGCGCTAATAGATTGGAAAAGCTTCAATTTGGAGACCAAAAGCAAGATTATAAAAAAGCTCAACGAAATGGGTTTGGAATATGCAAAGGTATAAGACGCACCGCGCTAGCGTTGCAAATGTATTGCTGCTGCTTGTATTTTCAGCAATGCTAGTTTCTAGCGCGAATGCCCAATACTGGTTCCAGTTCGGAGTAAAAGCGGGCAATAGCGCTGCATTCAATACGGGCGCGAGTGCATACATACAAACAATTACCGGCCAGCATCCTATAACCGGTTCTCTTGGCTTTTGGATCGGCGAAAACCTGCCAAACGGCGCCTTTATCCAGATGGGTTATGTAGTCGAGAACCAGTCTGGCAGATATCCAACAAATTGCACACTTTCTGGCTGCAGCAACTACGAATATATATCCGCTGGCACGCCTGTCTGGTTTTATGAATATTTTCCACCGAACTACAACGGCGGTTTTCTGGGCAGGCTAGGTCCTAACGATTCCCTAGGTCCAAACGGCGGATTCAACGAATATTCATTTTATTCAGTTGGCAACACGTGGTACTTCATGTTCAACAACAACATAGTCGGGAGCGTTAACTTGGGCACAAGCTCCTCCGGAGCTTATCCACCTGTTGCCTTTGGCGAGCTTGCAAACGCATCGTCTGGGGACACGTACATAAACCCTGTAATCTTCTATAATTTTTCAGCGTACTTGAACGGCGTTCTCCTCCCTGTGCCGGACGCTTATTCATTCATAGGTTATGGCGTCGGCAGCGACAAAGCGCTTCCTAATCCATACGGGGTCAAAGAGATAAACAACAGAATAAACTATTTTGAGGTTGGATCCGGCCTGCCACAGCCGCTGAACGGCACAGAGCTTTGGCATTTTGGCTACTACCTGCACACAGTATCGCCATATGGCAACATATCCTCTACCACTGGCTATTCTGCATATTCAAGCGTCCAACTCTCTGCGCCGCAAACCGTGTATATAAGTAAGTCCGAACGGGCAGTATTCTCTGGATGGATCGGAAAGGGCCTCGGCTCGTATACGGGACCTGAAAGAAGCATAACAATACAAATGGACAGCAACATAACCGAAACGGCAAACTGGACGGTAGAGTATTTTATCAATTTTACTTCCCCTGAGGGCACGACATATGGAAGCGGGTGGTATAACAAAGGAGCAGAAGTGCAGTATGGCGTATCCCCCATTGAGATAAGCGGCGGCACTGGCACAAGATATCTATTTAGCTCATGGAGCAATGGCAACACCAATGCAACCGGCACTCTTGTGGTAACAAAACCTGAAAACATAACCGCTGTGTTTCAGAAGCAATTTTACGTAAATGCAACAAGCGAGTATGGATCGGTTTCTGGAACCGGATGGTACAACAACAATACGGTTGTTACTGTTTCAGTTGCACCAACCGTTGAAAACATATCCTCTTCAGAGAGGTACATATTCTATTCATGGAGCAATGGCAACAGGAACGCGAGCGTAGAACTGCTTGTCACATCGCCAATAAAAATTTCGGCAGTGTTCGCCAAGCAGTACCTTGTTAATCTCGTCCCGGAGAATGCAAACGGCAATATCGTTCGCAACGTGCAATTTTACGTTAACGGCAAGCCTGTCGCAAACGAAACCTTCCTTTTCCCGAACGCATCAATAAGCAGCGTTTATTACAACGGTGAGCTCATGCCATTCAAGAAGGCACTAAACATATCCGCGCCGGAGACACTTCCAGTGAAACTGCCCCTCTACAACATAACAATAAAGGCACACGGCATGTTGCCTTTTTCGGTAAACGCGATGCTTAAGCTGAAATTTTCCAACGGCACAACAACAATCGCATACACCGGTGCAAGCGGCGTGACTTTACACAATGTTCCGTACGGCTACATAAATGGCACCGCCAGCTATTTAGGTATCACGCAAGGCATAAATTCGCACGGCGGTAACATAACCCTAACATTCTTATCGATTGATGACATATCTGCGTTTGCGTTTGCAGCACTGGCAATAATCGCAAGCTATTTTATTTCAAAGCACCACTTTTCGCACCATCAAAGCCAGGGAGCTCAAGCGAGTAAGGGGAACGGAGTATAATAGCAAGATATAAATCTTTATTTTGCCCTATCTAATCGTATGAAAGCAGTCATAATTATACCTCCAAAGGATTTCAAGGATGAGACCCTCTCAGCAGCATTGGACATGTTGCAAAAGTGGGGCATCACGCCTACAATTGCTAGCTACACGTCCGGCGAGTGCGTAGGCTATCACGGGGCCGTATACAAGCCTGATATCAACGCGGCGAGAATAAAAGCAGAAGACTACAACATGCTGATACTTGTCGACGGCACGGGTATAGAAAGTTACAAACTGTACGATTTTCGGCCTCTGCTCGACCTTGTGCACGAATTTTCATACCAAAAAAGATTAATTGTGGCAATTTCAAACGCAGCAAAAATACTCGCAAGATCGAACATAATTGCAAATACCAAGCTTTCAATACCAGGAGACGACGAGACGAACAGGCTTGTTAGGCTTTACAAAGGCATAGTTTCCGACAACGAGATAGAATTTGACAACAATATAATGACAGTAGCAAAATCGGATGATGCAAGGCAGGCGTTTGCGGTATTAATTGAAAAGCTTGGATTAAAGTGACTAATCATAAAACACGCGTTTTTCGGCACCGCACTTACACCTATAAACAAGGCAACGATCCCTGCCTACTACGCGCACTGTGCAGGTAATCCCGGGTATGAGTACCCTGTTGCATTTTTTGCAAATATTGTTTTTTACCTCCTTCGGCATTCTGACTCTATAATGCATGCCTATCCTCCTTGCCAAGGCAATGTACCGCATTGCAAGCTTATCATTATCATCGCCCCCGGCAAGCTCCCTTTCTTTGGCAAGGTCGTAGAGCCTTTCTATCCTTTCAACTGCAATTTTTTTCATAGTGCTGTTTATCACGTACCCACGTATCCTGTTTCATTATTCTTTGTCAACCTTTTTAATAAGTGTGGCAACCAGTGAGCAATGCAAACCTTTAACTTTTTTACAGCAGCACCAATATTGGTCATGCCTGTGTTTCAACAACAATACCGGAGGCTCAACCTAAAGGAGCAGAAGACTATTGAACTTATAGCTTCCACACTTGCCGCCGCCTTCTCTCTTCCAGAGGCCGAGATTAAAATAATCAACGAGTCGCCAATGGACAAAACAATCAGCATATTGAACGTTAAGATGAACTACATGGGCAAGACAGTTATGTACATAAAAGAGCCCGTCGAGGATCGTTTTGAATATATACTCAACCTTTACCTGCTTCCAACAATCAGTGACGAGAGGAGAAGAAGTCTTATGGCTGAGCTTCGAGACGTATTCAAGGAAGCTGGTGCGATAAAGCTCGTTTACACCGTTCGCAAGACATTTTCCGATTTTACAACTGGCAAGATAGATTACTATCTTTCACATTAGCCAAGCAGTTTTTAGGTAGCGCAGCAATCTAAATTTTAGGCACTCTTTTGCTTTTCGCTAGCATGCTGTTGCTGAACGCTTCATTTCCTGTCAAATCTTTGCCAAACCAGTCTGGAGGCTTGAATGCATTAGCTTCCCTTTCGCTGCCAAATTCAACCTCCGCCGTAACCAGCCCGTAGAGTTTCCCATAGTATCTGTCAAGATCTATCGTATATTTTTTGCCGCAGCATCTGTAAGGAATTAAATACCGCTTCTTTTTTAAGTATCTTCCAACCGCAGGCCATAGGCTTTTGAACTGTTTTTTAGATATCTCAGTCTCGAACTCACTCCTCTTAAGTCCTTTGCCCACCTTTACAGTAGCAAAATATCTTTTTCCATACTTCCTAAGTCTCAGCTCGGTTTTTCCATCGCCAATGTAGCCTTGAAGAATCATTGTTCCCTTGTACCTACTTGCAAATCTAGGTGCCTTATCGATAAGATACTTCCTTTCTATTTCAATATTCCTCCTATTTATCAAAGACCCACCGCAATTCTTCCTAATATGCTAAATTAACATCAATCTTTGATTATATATGGCTTCGCGTATAAATAACATGCATGAACATGTGCATGCTACATTAGTAAAAAGCTAGCACAGCAAATTCTAAATATATTTTAGAAAAATAAACAAGTATAACAAAACTGTTAATTAACGGAAATGCTACTGAATATCAAAAGTGAGGAGAAGCCGATAACGGCAGATGCACCAGCCGTATTCAAATCTTTGCTGCGCAATAGCACTGTTACGGCTTCCGCGACTGTTACGTTTCAAGAGGTGCTGCGAGGTCAATTTATAGAATTTGTGGTTCTATTTGTCGGCGTTTTCACTGCTGTGGGCGCATATTACGCTGTTTCATCCGCTTTGGAAAGGCGGCATATAAAGAAACTAGAAAGGGATAGGTTTGAGTCCATCATGAATCTTTATGATAACATAAGACGCAACAAATGGAAACCCCTCTAATGGTGGCAAGCAGTCATTGGCTGGATCATAAGCATAAGCATGGGCCCGGAGAGATTTGAACTCTCGACCTACGGCTTTCCTATTGCAGGACCAGAAGTCCAGATTATAAGACCGCCGCTCTGACCAGGCTGAGCTACGAGCCCACAGCAAAATATTATCCACTTTAATATTTTTAACCTTATCTAAATCTAAATAACGTATGTCTAAGAATAGGTTCAAACAAGCGCATACAAATAAGCATAAATAAATGCAAGACGAATAACAATAAGCCGCATGCGCTAGGTAACAACTGTCAGGCAGTGTTTCTATGGATTTGGGAGAAGGGCTCAGGAAGGCAATTGCAAGGCTTTCTGGAGCGACCATAATAGACGCTAAGACCATTGGCGAATTCAACAAGGAACTGCAGAAGGCATTGCTGAGCGCCGATGTAGAAGTGGGCCTTGTCCTTTCCCTCACGAAGAAAATAGAGGAAGCGGCACTGCATTCCAAGCTTCCTCCTGGAGTTACAGCGAAGGACTATATAACAAATCTTGTATACGATGAGCTTGTCAAGCTGATGGGCGGTTCTTATCAGCCTGAGATAGTGCCAAAGCGCGTGCTTTTGCTTGGGCTTTATGGTTCCGGAAAGACAACAACCGCGGCAAAGCTTGCCAAGTTCTACCAAGACAGGGGCCTTAGCGTCGGGCTAATCTGTTGCGATGTATCAAGGCCTGCGGCATATGAGCAGCTCGAAACGCTTGCAAAGCAGGCCGGCGCGGAATTCTTCGGAATGAAGGATGAAAAAGACGCTTCGAAGATAGTAAAGGAGGGGCTCAAAAAGCTCAAGGACAGGAAGGTCATCATATGCGATTCAAGCGGCAGAAACGCCCTGAACGCGGAGCTCATTGCCGAGCTCAAGAAGGTTAGCAAGGAGTTGCAGCCTGACGAGAGTCTGCTTGTAGTGAGCGCCGACATAGGGCAGGTTGCCGGCAAGCAAGCGCGCGAGTTCAGCAGCGCGGTAAAGATAAACGGCGTAATAGTAACAAAGATGGACGGTTCTGGCAAGGGTGGTGGCGCCCTGAGTGCCGTGAGTGCTGCGAACACGAATATAACATTCATCGGAACTGGGGAAAAGCTCAATTCGCTTGAGTTCTATGATTCCAAGAAGTTTGTCGGCAGGCTTTTAGGCATACCGGACATAGAGTCACTAATCTCGAAAGTGCAGGAGGCGGTGAAGGAGGCAAACGTGAAGCCGGAAGATCTGAATCCAGAAGAGCTGAACTTCGAGAATTTTTACACACAGCTTAAGACCATATCGAAAATGGGCTCATTCAAGAGCACGCTTGACATGCTTGGAATGGTGGATTTGCCAAAAGACCTGCTTGAGCAGAACGAGGCGAAGCTGCAGAAATACAAAGCGATGATCGATTCTATGACAAAGGAGGAAAGAAAGAACGAAAGGCTTCTTCACGATTCATCGCGCATCAGAAGGATTGCGAAGGGCAGCGGAACCGACGAAAAATCAGTCAGGGAGCTGCTCAGTAACTTTTCAAAAATGAAGAAAATGTTTGACATGCTCAAGAACGACAGGTCGTTCAAGAAAAGGTTTGCGAAGTATCTCAAGGGATAAGCAAAAGCAAAATCAAAATCAAAAACAAGAAAAAGAAAAAGAAAACAAAATCAGTTTATTATTTCTTTCCTTTCTTTCCCTTTTTTCCCTTCTTTGCCATTTTATTCACTTGAGGAAAACCCTCAATATTTTTTATGTCGTAAAAATATATAAACTTATTCTACTTTTTACATTATATATGTATATAAAATTCAATTAAAACGCATATTTTGCATTTTTCACCGCGCCAAACATATAATAAATGCAAAAAACCATACTCAACAAATGGTTGCATGGACCAAGAAGCAGCAAAAAAACTGGAAGAGCTTAAGGAGGAGTACAGCAGGACTAAATATAACAAGGCCACTAACAAGCACCTGAGCATGCTGCGGGCGAAGATTGCAAAGATAAAAAAAGAAATGAACTCGCGCAAAAGAAGGCATGGCACAGGCTTCACCATAAGAAAATCTGGAGACGCAACTGTTGCCATAGTCGGCTTTCCAAACGCAGGAAAGTCAACGCTCTTCAAGGCGCTTACTGGAGTTGAATCTAAGGTCGCGAATTATATGTTCACCACGACCGATTTGATCCCTGGCATGCTCGAATACAAAAACGCGAAAATACAGATTTTCGATCTGCCCGGTCTGATCGGTGGTGCATACAAAGGTATAGGCGGAGGCAAGGAAATAGCAAGTGCGATAAGGAGCGTAGACTTGATACTGCTTGTGGTTGACATTACCTCGCCAAGCCAGGCAAAGGAAATGCTTGCAGAGCTCAAGGGCCTAAATATACTGCCCTATTCAGAGCGAGAAAAGATAAAAATGGAACCAAGAGAGAGGGGCGGAATAGAGCTTACGGTTGCAAAAGGGGCGCAAGTAAGCAAAGAAAGCATCTCGGAAGTGCTGAACAGCTTCGGCATATTCAACTGCAAGCTATACATATCCTCAAGCGTGGACGAGGACGAGCTGATAGATTTCATATCCGGAAAGATAAGCTACATACGAATGCTGCTTGTGCTCAACAAGATAGATCTCAAACCTGACTACAAGCACGTCGCCGAGGCGCTCAACGCCGAAACGGGGCTTCACGCTGTTGCAGTAAGTGCTGATGCGTCGTTGAATCTAGAAGAGCTGAAGGAGAGCATCTTCAAAGAGCTAAAGCTCATAAGGGTTTATCTAAAACCCAAAAATGGCGCGGTAGATTACATGAATCCAATGATAATGAGAGAAGGTTCGACAATTTCAGATGTTGCGTCGCGCATACATTCAGAAATAGCAAATGAGCTTAAGTTTGCATATGTTACCGGCCCCAGCGTAAAATTTGCGAACCAGAAGGTTGGTGCGGGACACGCAGTAATGGACGGTGACACCGTATATCTGGTATATAAATTTTAGCGCCAAATATATTAGCGCGCGTAGCCTGTCTGCAGGTTGGTTGAATGTCTATACACTACTGGGAATTTGAGGATGCTCCACTCAAGGAGAAGCTCAAGGCGCCTAACGTGCGGGAAGTGGCAAAGATATTTTTCGATAATGAAACCAAGGCGTACAGATTCGCCAGAGTCTTGACCCTTGTTAAAGAAAGGCCAGGGCTGAAGCTTAAGGATTGTCCTTCTGATCTGCCGCTTGCAACATGGAAGAGATATCTCGATTTCGGCGTAAGGATTGGCATATTGAAGCACGAGAACAGTTCCTATTCATTCACAGACAGGTACTCGAAGCCATTCAAGAACATACCTGTTTACATAAAAGCATGGATTGACATGCAGTCGAAGGACGACTTGGACACGCTCTTTGTCAACGCCAGGACTGGAAAGCAGCAGAAGCGCGGAGGAAGGCAGTCTGAGCAAGGCGCAGCAGCGAAAGACATCGGGGCCGTGCAGCAGTCAGGCGCTGAAACGCCAGATACCTCTGATGATATAAGCAACGTAGCCAAATGATGCTGTTCACGCCTTCTTGATCACTTCGCCGTTTTTTGTGTCCTCAATAATAAAGCCATACTCGTCCCTTATCCTCTTCCTTATCCGGTCAGCAAGCTCGAAGTTCCTTTCTTCCCTCGCTTTCCTCCTTTCTTCCAGAAGCTTCATTACCTCTTCTGGCACCACACCCTGCTTGGCAAACTCCTCAAGCTTGAGGCCCAGGATTCTGTCGAGAACAAGTACAGCATCAATTATATACTTTGCATCATCCTTTTTTACAGCACCCTTTTCGATCTCCTTGTTTATCTTGCTTATCATTCCGAACAACTCGGCAAGCGCTTTCGGCATGTTGAGGTCGTCATTTACTGCTCCAACAAACCTGCCAAATGCGCTGTCCACTATCTTTCGAATGCCTTTGTTTTCCGGACCTTCCTCTGTTATATTGGAAAGATTGCGTATGAATTCAGCTATGCGCTCTATTGATCCTCTTGCAGCATCAAGCGCTTTGAAAGTGAAATTCAGCAGGCTTCTGTAGTGTGCTGTCATTAGCGCGTATCTGAGCTCTCTCCAACTATATCCTTTTTTGATTATATCGTCAACAGTATAAAAGTTTCCGAGCGATTTGCTCATCTTTTTTCCATCCACCTCAAGGAATTCACCATGCACCCAATATTTAGCGAAGCGCTTGCCAGTAGCACCCTCGCTCTGCGCTATTTCGTTAGTGTGGTGTATTGGTATATGGTCAACACCACCGCAATGTATGTCAAAGCTTTCTCCCAGATACTTCATGCTCATCGCGCTGCACTCAATGTGCCATCCCGGAAAGCCTTTTCCGTATGGCGAGTCCCACTCCATGTCTCTTTTAACGTTTTCAGGGGAAAATTTCCAAAGTGCAAAATCAGTTATGTGCTTCTTGCCAGGCACGAGCTCGACGCGCGCCCCTCCTTTGAGATATTTGTTGAGCTCGTCAAAACTCATGCCAGTGAGCTTCCCGTAGTGCTTGAATTTCGACGTGTCATAGTATATGCCGTCCTTCTCAATCACATACGTATATCCTTTTTCTTCAAGCTTTTTTATCAGCTCGAGCATTTCTTTTATATGCTGCGTAGCCCTTGGGGACACGTGCGGTGGCAATATGTTGAGCGTTTCGGTGTCGTCGAAGAATATATTCATGAACATCTCTGATATCTCCCAAGCCGTTTTGTGCCTCTTTTTTGCACTTTCCTCCACCTTGTCCTGCCCGCTATCAGCCTGGCTTGTAAGATGGCCGACATCTGTTATGTTCCTGACATGCTTTACCTTGTATCCGTCAAACTCCAGCGTGCGCCTCAGCACATCCTGCCAGACATAAGTCCTCATATTTCCTATGTGCTGATAGTCATATACTGTGGGTCCGCAGCAGTACATGCGTACGCTACCGCTCTCTATAGGCACCACAAGCTGCTTTCTCCTAGTCATAGTGTTAAATATTTTCAATCTGGCATTTTTTTTCTCAGCTGTCACGCAAGCACCTATCATAATTTAAAATAAAAACTTTAATAACTAAACCTTCGAACCAGCGCCAGTCCAGAAATAGAGAAGTCACGATATGGTCTGGTTTACTATTATGCCTGGGGTTGCTACAGGTATCTTGCTCATGTAGAAGTCGCCAACGGCTACGTAGTCTTTCGATGTCGCTATATCTCCTGTAATCTGCGCAACCACCTTCACTTGCACGTTCTTGCACAGGAGCATAGATAACGGAATGCTTGCATTCATGAAGGTGCTTTCCGGCGAAGAGTTGCTCACGCCGGCATATGTATCATAATAAGTTGTTATCATTGGCGTGCCATTGTAAAGTATCTGGACATAAATCATCTTTGTCGGAGGAGAAATTATCTTGAAGTTCAAGTAAGGCTCGACCACTTTAAACGGGGCGGAAGTTAGGTTGCCCGGAGAAAGCGTGAGCCCTCCATGGTATGTAGAAGCGAAAAAGTTGCCATTATAGCCAGACCAAGGCTGCCCGTAAAACGCGCCGTGGGAGTTGGCAAATATGATATTAACTGGGAGCACTCCGAACCCGTTCCCATAAAGCGTCCAGTTTGCAAATGTTCCAGTGGAAAAGTTTCCGTTTGGTATGCTAACATTAGTATCTGGAGATAGGCAACTACCATAGTTTATTGTTGTCGTGCTGCTGGTTGTAGCGTTTGGTACTACTGTGGTTGTCGATGTGGTGGTTTTCGCCACCACCGTTGTTACACTTGTAGTTGTTGAAGCGCTGTGTAACGGCAGGTAGCTGAAATATATGGCAACAATAACAAGTATTATTAAAATTACAATATAAGCGATTATGCCCTTATGCATGATAACCTCCTATGGCAATGCCAATTGCAGCATTTTTGCAAAACTTTCAAAACCCTTAAATGCGATAATAATAAAAGCTCTAAATATATAAATCTTAATATACAAATTAAGATTACGAACCTTCAGTCGCAGCATTTGGCGGCTTGCAGGATGTTTTGTAAAAGATCTAAACATTGAGGATTTTTATGGGAAGCATACCGAGAAAATGGAAAAAGAAAGGAAGAATGCGCTGGAAATGGCTGAAAAAGAGAAGGAAAAGAATAAGAAGAGCGCAGAAAAGGAGAGTAGGAGAGCTATAGCATATCTATTGTCCTTTTCTGGTATCTCCCCATCTTTTCGATTTTCGACGCCCTCGCAATTGTCATTCTGGAGTTAGCGGCAGCGCTGATGTATCCAGCAAGAAAGTTTTCATATTCAGCATTGCTTATTGCCCTTTTCATCAGCAGCAGGTCGAAAGCCTTATCCTCCACACTGTTGGTTATAGAAGAAAAGCCAAAATCAATAAGGCAGATTTTCCCTTTGCTGACAACGATGTTCACCGGAGTAAAATCGCCATGTACTATGTTGTTGTTATGCATCTTCCCTAGCACGCTACCCACCACACGGAACATCTGGGCGTTTTTATGCTTGTAATCTCTAAGCAGCGGGCCGTCCACTTTGCTCATGTAGATGTCATATTTTCCAAAAGCGATGGGTTTTGGCGCATTTATGCCAAGCTTACCTAGCAGGTACATTACCTTTACTTCACGTTTAGTCCTTGCAGCCCTTATGCTTTCATCAAGGGCTTCAATCCTATAATTCTTCCTCATGCGCCTTTTCACTATCACTTCCTTTCCAAATAACTTGGTTGAATATATGTATGCTTCTGCCCCTTTGCCTATAATCTTCATACTCACCATACCAGGCCCCTGTCTATTCTGTATTTTTGCTCTATGCCGCATTTTTTCACAGGTACGGAAATGCCTTTTTCGATAAGCTTCTCCGCGGCGTATGCGATCATTGCGCCGTTGTCGGCGTTGAATTCGTCAGGTGCGTATCCAAATCTCGCGCCATTCTCTTTTGCAACATCACTTAACATTTCTTTAAGCCTCTTGCTTTGCGCCACGCCTCCGCAAACACACAGTTCCCTGCTGTTCGTCAGAAGCAGAGACCTTTCCGTTGCTTCGCACAGCATTGAAAACGCAGTTTCCTGCAAGGAAAACGCAATGTCCTTTGGGTCCGCTTTGCCTATCTTCTCAACCGCCGAAGTTAGCAGCCCGGTAAAAGCGAAGTCAGTGCCTTTCACGGTATAGGGCAACGGTATGTACTTTCCCCCTTCTGCAAGCTTTGCCACGCTTGAACCCCATGCTGGGTTAAGCTTAATGCTCCTCGCAAAATTGTCGAGCATGTTGCCTACCCCAATATCAAAGGTTTCGCCAAGCACTGCATAATGCTTTGTCGGCTTTTCCACAAGTTTTAGTATTTGGGAGTTACCTCCGCTAACATACAGCGCAATGGGGTCTCTAAGTTTCGCAAACTTCTTTGCTATCTCGATGTGCGCAATGCCATGGTGCACCGGCACGATGTCAATGTTCAGCTTTGCGGCGATCGTCTTCGCAGTAAGCTCCCCGACTTGGAGACAAGGTCCTATTCCAGGCCCCATGGTGTAGCCAACCCCTTCTATTTCCTCAAGATCTATTCCGGCACGTTCCACGGCCCTTTCAAGGGTAGCTCTTGCGTTGCTGATATGAAACTCAGCCACCTTCGATGGAATCATACCCCAAGTGCCGACATTATAGCTACTTTTTTCATTTGCTATTATCCTTTCTCCATCGACTATGCCAACACCAAAAGTGTGTGCGCTGCTTTCAATACCGATAACAAGCATATACTAACATGGTGTGGCAAAATAAAAATATCTTTGTTTTGCATCTGCTCTTTGCGCAAGGCGCACAAGTTACTAGGTCTCTTAGACAAAGAACAGCACAGGCGTTTGCGGAGATGTGCAGCAACCTGCAAAGGATTCGTTAAATGCGAGCACACTTCCGACCTTGTAGATGAAGGTATTCATATGTGATAAGGCGGCCTCTGCGGTGCAGCACGCACCGAAAAACCGCATCGGCGAACTGAGAACAT
>ERZ1669250.346-NODE-346-length-22415-cov-6.617665_pt1 | contig 22415 bp, 16 predicted proteins | sample MGYA00579295_ERZ1669250 | MGnify/ENA primary metagenome ERZ1669250 (study PRJEB41166, sample SAMN08046056) | hot springs metagenome | biome: hot spring; feature: acid hot spring; material: thermophilic sediment; isolation source: thermophilic sediment from acid...
CCGTGTCGGTCATCGATACCAGCAAAGAGGCCGTGATAGCCAACATCACGGTAGGTAATGGCCCAGAGCAAATGCTCTACGACCCAAGCAACGGGTACATATACGTGGCGAACACCATGTCCAATTCCATATCGGTCATAGACCCGGCCAGCAATTCCATCGCAGCCACGATAGCCGTAGGGCGGTTGCCACTCTACATGCTCTACGACCCAAGCAACGGGTACATATACGTGGCCAATTCGCTGACGGGAACCGTGAGTGTCCTAAATCAATCCCCAGGTAAAACGGCTATGGTGACATTCACCAGCAGCGGCCTTCCTAGCACATCCTCTTGGTCTGTTTCGATCAATGGAATATGGATGAGCTCTAATTCAAACCAGATGGCCTTCAAGGAGTTAACCGGAACTTATGCTTGGCAGGTATATGCTCCCCATGGATACGTCGCGGTACCATCGACGGGAACGGTCACGTTAACTGACTCTAACGTCACTATTCACTTGGACTTTCTCCCCGCACCAAAATACTGCACTGTAACCTTCTTAGAAAGAGGGTTGCCAGCAGGACAGATGTGGTCCGTAACGTTAAACGGCGTCACTCGGAGCTCGGTGAACGATACGGTGACGTTTAACGAGACACCTGGCGTTTACAGATTCGCGGTCAACCCTGCGGGTGGTCGGTTTCCCGTTCCTGCGTTTGGGTGGATGACCGTTTCCCAATTAAGCGTTGAAATACCAGTGACCTTCGTCACGGCCAATTCTTCGGCACTCCCAGTTGTCACAATTTATAAGCCAAGTATCCACGGGCTAACCGTAACAATCAATGGCACAGCGAGAGCAATTGGGGGGTTCGTAACAGAGATTAAATGGAACTGGGGCGACGGCAACGCCACAACGGGACCGTTCCCTCAAACTCACACATACCTTAGGCCTGGCACTTATAACGTTACGGTAACCGTGCACACCAGCAACGGTTCAGCAATGACCGACTGGACATTGGTCAAGGTAGCATCACCAAAACCCAATGCGCTCTACTTGGTGCTTGCGTTGATATCGGCGCTTGCTTTCATTGGGACTTCGTTGATCATGAGATATAAAAGGGCAAAATCGAATCGGATCAGAAAAAATCACATTAGAGGTAAAAAGCAAAGGTGAAACGCCAACCAACCGCTTGAGCAGTAGGCGAGACGCGAAAAAACCTCCCTCAAACCCTGCGTTGTCGTTCGCTCTTGGGTTTTTGACGTTCACGGGATCCTGCTATCGGATGAAAAAGTCGTCACTCGACTTAACTTTTCGCTTACAGCTTTAGCTCTGTGCCAGAGTTTGAGTACGCTGCCTCCATGACCGCGGCAGAAATTATCCCATCCTTTGCTGGCGCTACGGGCTCACGGTTTTGCTCGATAGATTCCACGAAGTCCTCTATCACGGTTTTCTGCGCCACCGTTACAGCTACGTCCTCCCACTCTCCTTTCCGATTCACCAGCAGCGTGTGACCTGGCAGGCCAGTCACCAGCGTGCCAAGGTTTCCGTAAACTTCCAGCGAGTTAAACCCAGCCCTCTGCGTCCATGCTCCCTCTACCTCGCCAAGTGCTCCATCGCGCCATTTCATTATCAGCGCGCCTTCATCATCTATTCCGTAAGTCCCGCTAGCATTGGAGGTTAACGCCGCTGTCGAGGCAGGCGGTTCTCCTTTCAGCCAGTAAAGCAAATCAACGCCATGCACGCCCAGATCGAGCAATCCACCGCCTCCAGATCTGACCCTGTCAACGAACCAATTATCTGGTGCAAACCACTTGTCTAGGGCAGCAGAATGCGCAACCCTAATCCTCATGAAGTTGACGTGGCCCAAAGCCCCTTCATTGAGGATCCTCTTAGCCGTAATGTAGACCGGCGATAGCCTTGACGAAAAACATATGCCGAACTTGACTTCTGACGCAGATTTTACCATGGCTTCTGCTTCATCTCTTCTGAAGGCCAATGGCTTCTCGATCAGAATGTGCTTGTGTCTAGACGCAACCCTTTCCACGTAGATCCTATGTAGGTTTGTAGGGGACGCTATGAGGACTGCATCCGAAGAGTCCAGCAAAGAATCCACTTCTGAAAAGAACTTCACGTTATGCTTCTCCGCCGCGTTCTTTCCTCTTTTCTCGTCCTCGTCGTATATGCCAGATAAGAGCCCACGCTTTTCCAATTCCGACGCGTATCCCTCGGCATGAACGTGCGCCATGCTTATCAAACCTATTCTCATGACCATGCCCAATTCATGTGGTAGTTAATAAGGATTGCTAAGTAAGCCTAACACTTAGATTATAAGTAAATCCAGATTTTCTGCGACCTGATCGTTAGACAAGACTTAAATCCTATGTCCGCTGCGCAATTATGAACTTTTCTTTAAACGGAACATGGGAACTGTTTTATGGCCCACAAGACGAAAAGGTAAAAACCCTTGAGGAGGCAAGGTCAAAGCTGGATCGGATCGAGGTATCTGTACCAGGCGAGGCCCTTCTAGACCTTTACCGCCTTGGAAAGATCGACGATCCTTTTTTCGCTGACAACTTTCTCTCGCTTAGACCTTATGAGTTCTATCAATGGTGGTACGTTAAGGAGTTTGACCTAGACGCTCCTCTTAAGGAAAAAATACAGCTCATATTTCGCGGCATAATTGGCGTAGGCGAGGTATGGCTTAACGGGGAGCTATTGGGCTCATGCGAAAACTCTTTTATTGAGCACGCATACGACGTCACCAACCGCGTTAAGAGCCACAACCTGCTGGTCGTCAAGCTCACGTCGCCACTGGACTACGCGGCAAATAAGAGTTATGACACGCTCACCCTCTCCTGGGAGGGAAGAGAAGAGGCCTTATGGTTACGCATGCCTCAACATTCATTCGGATGGGATATTGCTCCCAGAATCCTTTCCGTTGGCATAACAAAGGGCGTTGAGCTTGTGTCGGCCAAGCCTGGAATCGAGGAACTGCATTACAGCACAAAACAAGTGAGCGAGTCGGAGGCCGCAATAGACGTATTCTTCAAGCTGAGCCCTTCCTTGTTATCAAAAGAACCCTTGACCCTTAGGTTCTCGCTTTGCCCACTATCGCGTGGGGATAAGAAGCTCTGTCAGAATACCGAGTTCACGGTGGAGTTCGTTGCAGGTCACCTGAACCTCAAGTTAACCTCCCCCCTTTTATGGTGGCCAAAGGGCTACGGCGAGCCAAACCTCTACAATGCCAAGTGCGAGCTAGTCCAAGCGGGAAAAATTATCGATGTAAGGGAGGATAGGATAGGTGTGCGCACCGTACACCTGGAAAGGGACGCTAAAAAAGGCCTGTTTAGATTCGTAATAAACGGAATACCTTTGAGATTAAGGGGAGCTAACTGGACTCCCCTGGACGCGTTCCATTCTAGAGACTCTCAAAGGCTTCAAAAGGTGTTAGCCCTGTATAACGACCTGGGATGTAACATCATAAGGTGCTGGGGAGGAGGTGTTTACGAGGATGACGAGTTCTTTGATTTCTGTGATGAGCACGGTATAGCGGTCTGGCAGGACTTCGCCATGGCATGCGCCCGTTATCCACAGACTGAAGGCTTCAAAAAAGCGCTGGAAGAAGAGGTCACACATGTGGTTAAAAGACTGAGAAACCATCCTAGCCTTATCCTTTGGGCTGGTGATAACGAGTGCGATATCGCCTATCGCGAGGAAAACCTATCGCCGTCAGATAACTCGTTGACGAGGCAAGTCGTTCCAGCGCTACTTAAAAGGCTTGACCCGAATAGGCCTTACATTCCTTCATCTCCGTACATTTCCGATAACTTGCCCATTGATTCCTTGCCTGAACAACACCTATGGGGTCCAAGAGACTACTTTAAGGGCCCATTTTACACTCAAAACAAGGCTTCGTTCATTAGCGAGATCGGCTATCACGGCTGCCCTAACAGGGAAACGCTTGAATCTTTTTTGCCCGCACCTGCGCTTTGGCCCCCAGACGATTACTACTGGCGCCTGCACTCAGTAGAGCATTGGTTAGGAAGAAGAAGGGATTACAGCAGGATAGAGCTGATGATCAACCAAGAAAGGGAATACTTTGGTGAGGTCCCAGAGGACTTGGACGATTTCATAAAGGCTAGTCAAATAACTCAAGCCGAAGCGCTAAAGTTCTTCATAGAAAGAGCAAGGCTTTCCGATCAGATTTGGGGTATAATCTGGTGGAACGTCATTGACCCGTGGCCGCAGGTATCTGACTCTGTAGTTGACTATAACTTCAGAAAGAAGCTGGCCTACAATTACGTTAAGAGGGCTCAGAGACCATTTATCATCGCCATTGCAGAGCCGATGGCATGGAAAATGAACGTTGTGGCCATAAATGACACGCGGAACCCCGTGTCTGGCTCCTATGAGGTCAAGGACGCCGACGGAAATGCGCTGGCTAACGGCGAGTTTGAAGTTCAGCCGATGTCAAGAAAGGTCCTGGCCTCCATCCCCGCCAAATCTTCAGAAAAGAGGCTGTTGCTGATCTCTTGGGAGATCGGCGGCAATCGGTTTACCAACCATTACGTGGCTGGGATGCCCCCCTTTGACCTAGAGCAATATAACGCGTGGCTGAGCTTGATAAGACCCAATGATGCACGATATCGTACCGTTTCACTGGTAGTCACCTCGCTTGCGAATCAACCTTTCATGCGGATCTGTCGGAAGCCTTTGCCAGAAGAACTTTAAATGTTTCGACAGATCCTGGAGGTAGCCGTATGAAATAGCCAAGAATATATTCGTTGACGTGTTTTACTGGCACTTCTTCGCCGTCGCGCTCATCCATAAGGGAGAGCAAAACGCGGTCCACTGGAAAGGCGAAACTCATGGGTCCCTCGATAGCCCGCTCGGTAGGGTTGTAAACCCTGATCACTATTCCGCTTCCGTCCTCAGATGGCTTAAGCGACGTTAACACCGCCTCTTGCGGCAAGCTCACAAAAGACCCAGAAGATGAAGGCAACGCGTTCTCTCCAGCAGGAATCGCCAATAGGGGAGCCATGAAAGCCTCGGCTTCTTGATAAGGTGGTTCGCCCATATAGGGTATTATGGAGACCCGGAACCTCATCTTTTTTAACACCTGCGACGCTGGTGTCTCTATGTGAGGCCCAGCACCTCCTTTTCTTACTGAAAGATCAGAACGTGACAGCCATCCTATCGACCTGTAAAGCGTTATCATTAGTGCTTTCTCGCCGTCCACTTCGCCAGCCCAGCACTCATAAACGCCCGGCGCAACGACCATCAGACCTTCTTTTCCTGCTTCACCTGCACACCAACCCTTAAACGCGTATGACTTTGCGGGGAGCTCTGCCCCTTCCTTCCCACTTGGTAGCTCGCCATACTTATGGGTAACCACTCCAAATGCGGTCGATGCAAGAACCTTTTCAAGGTTCGGATAGATAAAGGCTAACTGCATCCTGTGATCTTTGGCGGTGTTATTGATGGTGATTTCCATGTCGATCCTTCTAACTCCCGAAATGACCCTTACCACGACTTCAACGGGCAAATCCACAAGTTCTGCTGATCTTTTGTCGCCTTCCAACGATGCAGGAACTCTCATAACCAAGGAGGCATGAAGCTCTTGCCAACCCGGAAACCTCCGCGCGCTCACTTGCTTAAGGGAACCTGCGCTCTTAAATATGGCATCCCCATTTGGCGGGTTATACGCGTATTCGTCTCCTGAGTCTCCACCGTCTAGCAATAAGGCCAGCCCTTGCAGCCTCTTGTTGCTATTCTTATCGACTACTTTTAGCGTGCCATCCGCAGCCATTGATACCGTAAAGTGCTCATTCTCGATGTTGGGGACGCCTTCCGAACCGTCTCCTGCTGCCCCACTTGAGGCTGCTTGGCCAGACGCCGCGACTTCTGGATGTGCAGTAACAAAGCTGTAACCTATCGCTGGAACGGTCGCAACAAATCCTCTCTTGATTATTTTTCCCGTTGACCCCGACGCCACGTCCTCTTCAGCGAAAGCCACACCGCCGCTTTCTCCCTTCCCAGTATCGACGATTTCTACGAGATCGCTCCTAGATTTGTTTACTGGGTTAAAAATAAAGTACGTGGGACCCTCGTTCTTGGTATCGCTTAACTTCAAGATATTGGAAAGATATTCCATGTTTGCCAGAGAAGCTCCCATGGCCGCCTCAAATGCTGCGGTCAACCTTTCAGCTACCTGCTCGTTAACCTCATCGACGCCAGTGCTGCAGATACTATCATGAGCCTGTGACTGTAACAAAAGCTTCCAGGCATGCTCCAAGGAACGAGGCCTGCCGCCCAAGGCCTTCATGACAGCCGAAAGCGGCTCAGCGTATCCCGTTAGGGCTTTTTCCGCAGCAAAGTTCATGAGCTTTATGTCAGCCCGCGTCGTCAGCACGCCGTAATCCACCATGGTGAACCTCGCTCCCCTGAGCTCTCCTCTATAGGTCTTCAGAGCAACGGACCCGAGCCTAGAGATTAACTCGGTCGCGTACTCATCCAAATCCCCAACCTTAAGCTCAACGTCAGGCATCGCTTCTCTGGCGCGCTCAAGTATATGCTTTAGCTTCTGTGGAGCCATGTGGTCACAGCCGTTCGGTATAAGATAGACTCCGAGCGCAGAGTGCTTCTGCGCTTCATCGACTACCTGCCTAAGCTTACTCACTCCCGATTCCACGTCGGGTTCGCTTGGCACCTGTCCCTTCAGCCTAAAGGCCAGCCCTGAAGCAGATGACAGGTACAGGGGTGAGTAAGGATCGTTCAGCCCCAGCGCGTTCGCCGAACAATATCCTTTTCTCATAAAAATCGCCACCACTCTATCGCCAGATGGCGACTCCCAGTAGAACTCATCTCCTAAATCCTCGTCTGCCAACCCGCGATAAAAAACAAAAACGCGCAGCCCAAACTGAGACAATATGGTGGGGAGCGTGGCCACATGCCCAAAGGAGTCAGGTAGGTAACCAACTCTCATAGTTCCTCCGTGAATTTGTGCTACCTTCATTCCGTACAGGAGGTTTCTGATTAAGGACTCACCGGAGGGAATCCACTCGTCGGGCTGAGTGTACCAAGGGCCAACTACGAGCTTATGATCCCTTATCAGCCGATCTACGTCGGATCTCCGCTCGGGACGAACCTCAAGGTAATCCTCCAAGGGAACCGATTGGCCATCTAACGTGAACCTTTCGAGCTCTCCAGAAATCAGCATATCGAGAGTGACGTCCATAACGGAGACCAACCACTGCCTGTAGCCCTCAAAAGGAAGATACCATTCCCTGTCCCAGTGCGTGTGCGGTACAACGAAAGCTTTTCTGAAAATCATGTCGATTAAAGGGCCAAAGCGTTTATGCATTGCGCAGGCATGGCTTCGACCTATCGGGTGAGGCCTGAAAGCGTTACAGGAAGCAAGGCTTAGCCAATGCATTCACCTCAGAATGCTTGCCTGGCTTAGTATCTAATGCCCATATCAAACCGTGGATAGTTGCCAGAGATTTGCGCGCTTTTTGGCTTTTTCGCAGGCCAAAGAAACGTTAAATACCGGCCTCAAATGAGCTCTGAAGTGCGTTGATTAAATGGCGTTTCGGTATGCCAAGTCATCGGAGACATGCCCGTGAAGCTTATCTTGATTTCAAAAACACGCGCTAAGGGCTTATTCTTGACTCTCTGTTACGTCAGTTCCAAAGGCGGACTCATGCGCTTATCCCTCGCGAGACCGCCAAGGTACGGGCCGATCACCACTTATCGGAAGGCCATAGCACAAATGGGCTCACGCTGAAACGTTCTTTTAGCGCTTTTGGGATGCCCTCAGAGTTTCCCGATATGGTTATCTTGTCCTGCTCCAGGGCACTGATCGGGTTTTCCAGGCCGGCCAGCAACCTGAGAAAAGTCGTCTGATGAAGATAGAGGGTGGCGTCAAACTGCGCGCCATCTGGTACCAGCGCTAAATCTCCTAAGTCGACTACCGCTGGCTCCAGAAAGCCCAAATCGTTGTAGACCTGAACCCTTACGTTTTTCCGCGAGGAATGGCCGAAACCTTTCAGCTGAGATAGCAGCGATCTCATGTCAAGCACAGAAAACATAAAGGAACTAGTAACCCTGAACTGATAAAGATCTGCTAGTAGGACATCAAGGGTAGGATCGCCCTCGGGCGCTACCACTATTATCTCATTTAAATCAGGCCTTAAGGAGAACGCCTTTAAGTAAACGGCCGCTAAACCCTCGTAATCGCCTGGCAGGGAAAGAGCTTCCCTGACCGTCAACCGCCTGGCAGCTGCATCCCAATCAACGTACGCATAAGCCCGATTTGGGAGCACAAGCAGGTCATCGGATTTAAAGCCCTTGTAGAAAAACGTTTGCCATGAGTTTCTGGAGAAAAGCTTGCCTTCCCAATATGAGTGATCTCTCCTAACCGAACCTTTTATCCTGGTCGAGTTAAGGGAGTATATGTTCTCAATAGCCGTCTTGTCCTGAACCTCAAAGGGTCTAACTTCATCTAGAAGAGGACCTGCAATTCTCTGCAAGCGGCGGATCGCCCTTTCGACGTCCCATTTCTCGCCGCTGTAGCGCCTGAAAAAGTGAAAGGGGGAAAAGCCCAGCTTTCTGTATATTCTATGAGCGCCAGATGCATAAGTTGTGTCAAGTCCAGACAACGCGGACCAGCTCCTGGCATCCGAAAGGGCCTCTTTTAGCACTTGGGTTGCAACCCCATGTAGGCGAAAGCTGGGATCGGTGCAAACGTTAGCGACGCCTGATACTAGCACGAAGTTTCCGAGATTTAACTCCCTCTTCACCAATTGAACATGACCTATAACCTTGCCGTCCTCTTCAGCAACGAAGGCCTTATCCCTGCTGAAACCCGGATCGATCCGTTCGTAATCTACCCATTTTTCAGGAGTGAGGCCCCACTCATTGAAAGTTGCAAACGACTTATTTATCACATCGGTTATTGCTTCTTCGTCTCCGTTTTTGTACCTGCGAATTATCATGCAAGACTTATGCTCTAGGACAAAAGTTTATGCTTAGTTTTCTCGAGCATCACGCAAGTTCGTTACAACAAGAGACACGTTCACTGAAGATGCATACCATTTGCTACTTAAACTAGCCTTTCATGATGAGTCTTATCGATTTTACGGGCAAACCCGCTTTCTGCGCGGAGTAAAAAGAGAGGCGCCGCAGCTGTTACGTCGAACGCGTGCGCTTCCCCTGCTCATCTAACCTGCATTCCGTAGACAAAGCTCCTCATTTCTTGATTAACCCGACCAAAGCCGCATCTCCATCAAGCTTTGCCTCCGAGGTTTTCCCTTCTCAGACCTTTTGAAAGAGCTCTTTCAATTGTTGTCGATTTTCAGGTACTTCTCAAGACCAGCCGATCTATATCCAACGTGGCTTTCCGACTTTTTGTTAGCGCCTCTTGCCTGCCGCCATTTTTGTATGACAATGGCTGCAGGCGCCATTTTAGCGGTCTTCCTTTTTGTCCGAAGGGATTTTTCAGCGTTTCCCCAGAAGTTAAGGTGTTGATCGCGTTGGCGTATCTCGGGTACGGTCGGCGCGGGTTTGCTTTTTGAATACCGTAAAAGAGGTAAGCGCCATTCATCCTATTCCAGCGCAGGCGCCACATTTTTCCTAGGCTCGCTCTTTGAAGGAACTTGCCGCTCTTTCCATAGCCAAGCACGTCGCTGCAGCACGTTGATACTTGAATGCGGTCACGATAAGTTGCGCAAATCCGACGAAATCCCCTGCCTCACGGATACTGCATGGTTTTTGCTGCCTTTTTACCTAACTAAAAATTCCTAGAGGCAAACCACGCAATCGATCCTTCACGAGCTCTAGCCCTAATCTTCGCCTAATCTCCATTAGCCAAAAAATTAACTCATCTGCTAAAAATTCGGTTTCGCTTTTGCTCTATCACCGAACTAAGTTTAGACGTTGCGTGATTTACGAGATTGGTTATCTCAAACGCTATGTTGAGTAGCTCATTCTCGTCAAAGTAGGTCATGCTTTGCCCCCTTGCGACCGCTTCCCTTATCTTTTCGAGATCGTCCCTTACCTCTACCAAAATCTTTCTTGTTTCTTCATCCATGATAAAATTGATGCCACCGCTTTTATATTTTTTGCTTAGCATAAACACAAGCCTAGGTTCACAGTTCATATCCGTTAGATCTTAGAGCCATTGAATCACTCTTTTTATGGAATACCTCGTAGCTAACAGGTAAAAGGTAAGCGGCCAAAGCACGATCATAGGAGGCGTGGAGCTTACCCGCGCCCCCGTTGGCGTTTTTTCTCTCTTTAACCATGAAAGCTAGAAACACCGACAAAAGGTCGCGTTCTTAACATCGATTTCAAGGAGGTTACTCCTTATGTGGTAGGCTGAACGAGCAATATCTGTCTTGATCACAAGCTCCTCATGCCAAATAACAGCGCAGCTCTTTTCGAGGGCATTATCCGTAATCAATGAAAAATCAATGCGTTTTGCTCGTTTATCGTTAAATATTTTTGTCTATAACTTCGGACGGCGTTTTACCGAACGCCTACGCATATGTAATAACCATGGTGCTGTTCAGAAAGATATTCACAAAACTTCCACGACTTTACCTCGATAAACTTAAGAGATCACGAATTGCAATACAAAATGGTCGTATCATTGACCGTAAAACCAATTCTGGTGTATTCGACTCCTGAAAGGAGGGAAGCCACATCGTGGAGAGAGTGGGGAGGCATACAAAACGAGGCACAGGCCATAGAAGAAGCAAGGAGAATTGAAGGTGAGTTATCCTCGTTTAAGGTAGAATTTCCTCTAAGTTTTCTTCCCATTTCTATGGTAAAGAGCGATGAGGACTGTGATAAAGCCCTTTCAAACGACGCCGATGTTGCGCTTATTTATGGGGCTGGGGGCAGTACGTCCTTGTTGGAGCGCTTAATATCTAGCAAGAGATGGAACATCCTGTTTTTAAGGCATCGCTCGGGTCCCTTGTACCTTTGGTACGAGATAGCACATCCGAGACTTCTCAGAAAGTCCTCATCAGACCTCCCGTTGGAGACCCATCTAACCGTCGATGACGTTGTGGTAGATAGTTATGGCAAACTCGCTAAGATGCTAAGGGCGTTGTTCGCGCTAAAGAACACCTTGGGAAAAAAGATTGTGGCCATAGGCGGCCCTTCAGGATGGGGGATAGGATACAAGGCGGTTGAGCTCGCTAAGGAGAGATGGGGACTTGACGTTATAACCGTCAGCTATGAGCCCGAGCTTGCCGACAGAATAAAGAAAAAGTTATCAGATGAAGGCGCTGTTGAAAAAGCTGAAGATCTAGCCAAGAATTACGCCTCACGTGTCCTTGAAATGCGGACCAATCCTGCGTTTTTAACAAATTCGTTTTTACTTTACGAAGTTTTTGAGGATATATTAGCTGAATATGGCGCAGATGCCCTGACCATAAACGACTGCATGACCACAATAATGCCTCTCGCCAAGACAACTGCGTGCCTTCCGCTTAGTCTCATAAATGATGAGGGAAAGCTTGCTTTCTGCGAAAGCGATTTTGTGGCAATACCAGCTGGGATATTGCTTCATTACGTAAGCGGTCAGCCCGTATTTTTGAATGATCCTACATTTCCTCACGATGGCATGGTGACGGTAGCCCACGACACCGCTCCATCGATGATGGGTGGCAAAAGGCACGCGGTCAAGCTTTACACGCACTTCGAATCCGATTATGGAGCCGCTCCTCAAGTGCTATTCGAGGAAGGACAACAGTTAACGGTAGTGGACCCCGACTTTCAAGAAGTAAAGTGGTTAATCTTCGGAGCCAAAGTAGATCGGGCATCCGATTATCCTGTCTGCCACTCTCAAATGGACATAAAAATACAGGGAGACTGGATGAAGCTGCTTAGGGACATGCGCGGATTCCACTGGATAATAACGTACGGAGATTATCTCGATGAACTGACTTACGCGCTTAAAAAAGTGGGAATAGAGCCAGAAACCGTGTAGTTCAAAGCGGGCAGTTTTTCTGAGTCGAAAGATTCATGGCATCTGATGGCATTGTCACGTTGCAGCTAATTTGAGATTAAACGCCTGGCGCGCTAAAGCTCAACGCGTGAAGCCATGCAAGGACAGCTACTAGAGGCCCTGAGCGCATTCGTGGAAGAACGGGATCTTGGCAAGCGCTCAACGTTCACGCGTCCTTTAATAGATCCACGACCCATTGCGAAACGTGACCAATTAATTCTATGAGCATTTTCGCCTTCCTTGCTTCAGCTACAAGATCAAAAACTAAGCTCGTGATCCCTACCCAGCAAATACCCTTTCGGTTGACCTTCAAGCCACAATATTACGAACAGAGCGCAAATTAAAGAAAAAGTTTAATCTAAGAGAGCTACTTCAGGAGAAGCGTAATTATGCCAAAGTTGGGGTAGTTAAACTCAACCGACGAGGCGCTCTTTTTCACTTTCGCGTCAACCTGGTTAAGCTCCAGCAGGTCAACAGATTGAACATCGTTCCACTTTAAATCGGAGGACGTCATCAAGTTAGCCCTGCCTTTTCTGTTGAATGCATCGTAGATCCTTAGCACGATGCCATTCCCGTCCTCTGCGCTCTTAACTGCCTCGAGAATCAATCCTTCATCGGATAACGAGATGAAGCTCTTGCTTCTTAGCTCTCCTTTCACTAACGTTAGCGGATACAGTATTTCATAACCTAACCTGTGAACCTTTGCGTCCTTCCATGTTCCCACGTGCGGCACCACCCATACCCGCGTTTCGACGTCTTCTACATCAGTTAAGGGGTCAGGATACATTGGAGTTTTTGAAATAGACAACCCCAGCGATGAGCCTTCCGCCGCAATTCCATGCTTCGCCTCAGCCACGATCGCCATCCCATAGCCGCCATCGCTGATATCCGTCCACCTAAGCATTGGAACTTCAAACTTCGCCTTTTCCCATGAAGTGTTCTTGGTCGTTGGTCTCTCCACGTTTCCAAACGGGATCTCTGAGGTCGCTCTTTCAGCGTTTACGTCTGCCGTGAACCATACCTTGAGGAGCAGCTCCCTATCTCTCATCAGCGGCTTAACTGAAAGGTCGATGATCTTGCTATCTGCAGAAACGGCTACCTTCTCCTCGATGCTTGAACTCCTGAAGCCGAACCTCAACGATGCCTTCGCCCTGAGCGGCCCGCCTTCCAGTACCTTAACTTCTTGCAGCTTCGGCGAGAAGCTCGTCAACTGATAAGACGGCTCGATATCCCACGCATCCGCCCAGCCAGGCATATTTTCGTAAAACTTAAAGACGTTACCCTTAGTAACCGTCGTCCTGCCCGCCTCTTTATCGAAGACGCTGAACGTCCCATCCTCCTTGCTAATTATAACGCGAATAAGCGGGTTCTCGATCGTGACAGTATTGGCATCCTCAATTACGCTAACGTGGCCTTTCGGTTCGAGTGGCTGTAAGGGGGAGAAGCCCACCGTTGGTGCCCGCACCTTCACGAGATATTTTCCATCGGCCAGCAGCTGGGCCTGGCCCTCTACCTTTCCCCCTACCTCAACGTAGTCTTCCCTATCCCAGTTGAGCGAGTTAAAGACGAGGTAACCGTCCCCTTTTCCAGCTAAAAGGCTCTTCGATTCCTCAGCAATTGCGTTCGCTTTTTCTATAACGCTACCGAGCTCCTGGTAGACCTGCTCATACACACTCCTTATTGCAGAACCCGGAAGCACGTCATGAAACTCATCCTTCAGCAACGTCTTCCAAAGCTCTTCAAAGTTCGCTTTCTTTCCGGCTAAAGCTGCCCACAGCTCGGCCTCTCTCAGCGCCGCCTCGGCCTTCGCGTGAAGGTACTTCATCATTGAATGAGACGTGAGCGTTCCTCTGTGAGTCTCCAGGTAAAGCTCGCCCCTCCACGATTCGCTTGGAGAACCAAAATCCATAGGTCCTTTGTGCACTTTCGGGAGCAACGGCAGCTCATTGACAATGTCAGATTTAATTAGCATCTCAGGGGTGGGACCTCCTCCACCGTCCCCGTAACCATAGGAGTAAATCAGTGGCTTGCTCTTGTCGCTGTTGTTGTGCCACTGCTCAACGACCTCCCTTATGTCGAACGTCGAGTTGTAACCACCCCTCCCGTTTCCAAACGTCATCGCGGTTATGGCTGTCCCATCAATTCCTACCCAGTTAAAGTAAGAGTAGGGGAATTTGTCAGTGTCGTTCCAGAATACCTTATGCGTGGCAAAGTACTTGACCCCGCCGAGCTTTGCTATCTGAGGTATGCTTCCTGAAAAGCCAAATGTATCTGGCAGCCAGAAGATATCGGCTAACCTGCCAAATTCCCTTAGGTAAAACCGTTGCGAGTACAGAAATTGACGGGCAAACGATTCCCCTGAAAGCATATTGGCATCCGATTCTACCCATCCGGCTCCAACGATCCATTTACCCTGCTTTATCTTGGCCTTTATGCGATCGTACAGTTCGGGATAATCTTCTTTTATCCATTGATAATAAAGTGCCATACTCTGCATGTAAACGAAATCATAATTATCCATAAGTGTTAGCATGGTAGAGAGGGTTCTAGCAACTTTTCTTCTCGTTTCATCAAATGGCCAAAGCCACGCGGTATCTATATGGGCGTGCGCTATGGCGGCAAGCTCTCCCCTCTTGCCGTATTTGGCGCGGAGCTGGGCTAAGTTATTTATCACAAAGGACAGAGCTTGTCCATATCTTGTCAAATCTCCGGATTTTCTGTAGCCAATGGCTGACAAATCCACGTCTGTCTTCATGCTGGAAAGCTGGCTAATCACATCTCTCCGCAACATGACTGAAGCTATTACTGCCTGATCAACGCTTACCCCGTCAAAGTAAGCAATGCGCAGCGCTTCCGATATCAGCGCGCCCACGTCTGCCTTCAGATCATCGTCCTGAATCGAACTCAGAAGATCATTGAGCGCCGATAAGTAAAGGTACAGGCGATATGGGTCCTCAGCTATCTCAACGCGATATGGTATACCTGGATCAATGGAAACAGTCTCTCCAAAGGCCCTATAAGGAGAGAAGATCGCCTCTACCCGATTGTCCCCTGCACTCAACGGGATGTAATTATGGTATCCATCTAGGCTATAGTATGGGTGACCATTTAGAGTTACGAGAGCTGAGCCCGCATATCCCTTAACAAGTAAGATTGATGTGGTCTTTGGATTCTTAGGAGTACCATCAACGCTTAGCGCGTATCTTGCGTCGCCAGATTTCTCCCAACTTAACTCCCGCTCATCTATCACCGAGGCAGCGAAAATCGCCAATAATCTTGCATCAATTTCCTGAGAACTTCTCTGCATAATAGTGCAAAACCCCGCGTTTATAAGGTTTACGCGAAATAGCAATTAACTAAAATAAATTTATGCGCATAATTAAATAGAAGGCTTTTACGCCAATGAAGAACAAAAAATCCGATGAAATGATAGATTTCCTATCGTTACTAAAAATATTTAATAATAATATATCATAACGTCGCAAATGAGATGCTTGTTTGGAGCTGTGAAGCTCATACGTTGGGCTCATCACGCACCATATCTTTAGATGTGATTAATTCAAATAAAGCAAATACGTGAACAACAAATTGGCCAATATCTAAACAGCTTTTTCAGGGACGAAAGTACCCGTAATTATGGCAATTAGGCTAGTATCGAAGACAACACCAGTTGAGCGAAGCATGTTGACAAAGAACGCTTATACATGGAGCGCAACTCCAAGGATCGTTGTGAGCTTTGCCTAAAAAGCCATCAGAGCACCGATCGCGCGATTCACAAAAACCTCATTTCTGCTGTAGCCTAAGAAACGCAAGAGCCTCCTCTAGACTCTTCCTCGGCTCATGTGAAAGCGAGCATTCGAGGGCACCGTAATATGAGTAGCCCAGTTGGGAAAGCGCCTTAAGAGGGGTTGAGAAATCGGTGTGGCCCTTGCCTGGCTCCATTCTGTTGCTATCTGCAAGATGTAGGTGAAGCAAGCGAGGAAACGCTGCTGATAGAGCCTTGGCCATATCAGCTTCTTCAATATTCATGTGAAACAGATCTCCCATTATGCCTATTCCTTCCCCAGCTTCAAGGGCTATCGAGTACGCATCTGATAAAGTTCTGACTAAGTGCGTCTCGTACCTATTAAGGGGCTCCAAGATCACGTGGGAACCAACGTCCTGCGCCTTTCTGGACAGTTGCTTTAGCTCTTCCAACAAAAGACGCCTTTCCAGCTCCGTGGCCGTCGCGTAAGGGCTGAGATCCGGTAACTTTGAGCCTCCAAACGTGGGTACCACGATCACTCCAACGGCTTCGAGGTTAGCAGCCCAATTAAGACGATCTGTTATCTCTGCCACTGCGGTTTCTCTTTCCTTGGGCGAGGCCGAAAGCAGATCACCCTTATATCCAGAACAGACGGTTGAAATCCTTATATCATAGGACGCGCTTAGCTCCTTCACCTCCTTGATTTTGTTGGGCATATCATCAGTGCCCCATAGTTCGACCGCGTCATACCCCATCTCCTTTAACAATGAGAACTTCTGGTCGTACGTCTTTCCTGGGACCAAATTTTCCTGGACCGAAAACTTCATAGAATGGTCGTGCCGTCGTTTAAAAGTGTAGCATTATCTCTTCGATATGATTTTACTGTTTACGTGCCACTCATAGTTTTTGTGGATCTCCCCCGCGGGGAAGTGAGTTCGCGGTCGAGAATTGGCAGATTTGCTCATTTTCAGATGAAGGAAAAAAGCCCTTTAAGTGGATGGCAGCAAAAGGCGAAAACTCCTTGAAGAGGATCTGCAGCGTTGTAAAAAATGCGAGAGTTTCCAAACGGAAGGGACGCATGCGCGTAGGCCAACAGGCCCTTGTTAATGGGCGCAAACGAGGCCCACCGGCAAAGGCCCAACAGCCGTTGCAGCTGTACCGAAAGAACTGGAACCCTCTTCAGTTAGTGAGGTAGTTCGCACGCATCCGCCAACAAAACGTCGGCATAAACTTTAATTTTAATTAAAGACCAATTGACCAATCTTCTTCCAGCTGCCTTTTCGATCTCGATACAGATCTCAGGCTTAAATCCGTTCCTTGGTAAATACACGGGTCCCTCCTTGACTTTAGTGGCGGAGGTAAGCCCAGCGTATCTGCTTGCCCTTGTCTTTATTTGGCTTAATTTTTGGGCAACTATCTCATTCGTTCACATCACGATCACGTCATTTTTGATCTCGATGCATGGCGGCACTCTTATACCTACATCTACCATTATTTCCATGCCCCTTGTAAGAAGAAACCCCATGTTAAGACAACAATAACTCGCGCAAACTCATAAGCTCCGAGTTGTTCTTCGCCGAGGATCTCTTGACTTTTCCTGATCAGGCATCAAGCAAGTTTGGCTAAGGTTTTACACCCAACGAAATCGAGGGGGCTGCTCGTTCTTTACGTCTTCAAAAAAGATTATGAAGCTAATCGCGCAGAAGGACCCACCTACCAGTACAGTAATCCCCATTAGCGTAAGACCCATGAGCCACCACAAGAAACAGGAGAGAATTGCGGGAACTGGCGCCATAAAAAGCACGCCCTCTTCTCCTGAACTTATGCTGTGAGCCAGGTAAAACGAAAAAATAGCCGTCGACCACAGGCATATTATGAGAATTAAATAATCCTCAGGTATACCCGGTAACCACGTCCATAGCGATCCGGATAACGCAAGATAGGGGAACAAAGTTGTAAGTATGCTTGACACCAAAAAGAAGGATGACCCTAGCACCATAAAAACGGCACTTGCCCCTTTTTCTTCTACCACAATAACTTCAACGTTTCGCGCTATAAGGGTTTCGAACTATTTGCGCGATTAAATAAGCCCTAGGCCATAGCATTTTTCCCTTATTTTCCTGCTACTTTGCACTTCACGCTTTAGCTCCCGCATGCAGACCAAGGCGTGACGGGCATACACTCCGTTGTACTACTTCTTCGATAAGTGTCTGAGGCTTACTCTCGAAGGTAACCCAATGGAGTTTCCAGAGGAGAACCATTCAATGGCTCAGTTCTTTCCATTGAGCTGCTTCATCGCTCCACTTCTTTCATCAATTCAAATCCGCCATGCTAATAAGCTACTGAGACACGACTCTGGCGTTAAAAGGCTAAGCCTGGCTGGCAATTGGAATTCTCGTAACTGATACTTGACTACCGGTTCGGTCAAGCATCTTGAGCTCTTAATTGCCATATCATCGTCGACCTAACTATCACCTATCACATCTCTAAAAGTTCTCTCTGGAATTGCGAAAAATCGCTGGGCGAGTAAACCTTTTACGGGGCGCCCCACGCTCGATCATGAGGGTTGTTACTTGGAACATTCACGGTGGAAAGGATTCGCGTGGAAGACCGACGCTCACGCAGATCGTAAACTTTCTCAAAGCTCTTTCGCCCGACATATTGGGACTTCAAGAATGTGTAAGATACCAAGGAGAGAATTTCATGGTTTTAACGATATCAGATGCGCTTGACATGGATGCCATTTGGGCTCCCACTATAAGGGATTATCAGAGCAACGCCGTCCTCTCGCGCGAAAACATAGGCTCATACGCGGTGCTAAGGTTCGAAAGGTCACCTGAAGAGGAAGAGAGGAGGTTAGCCATCAGAGTAGACGCGAACTATCGCGGACGCGGTTTCCCGTTTTTCGTAACTCACCTCTCGCTCGACGAACCAAGCAGAATTGCTCAGGTAGCTCGCTTAATGACATGGGCGGGAAAAATTGATGACGCTGTTCTCGTGGGCGACTTCAACGACGTACCCGGCTCGCGCGCCATAAAGGGTATAGGGTTAGCCGACGCCTCCCCCGGCGTAAGGGCTACATTTCCATCGGAAGGTCCAAAGGAAAGGCTTGACTACGTCTTCATTGGGAAGAAATGGAAGGTCATGAGCTACCAGGTGCCGAATGTGCCTTACTCTGATCACTTACCATTGGTCGTAGACTTAGAACCGCTACGAGGTCAAATTGCACGCAACAGACCACATACGGCATACGGGCGCACTTCTTCAAGCACCTTTTACCCTCAAAGGTTTATCTGCGATACTTCCGGTGCCTAAAAGGATATGATGTGCCGTCCAAGGCCGAAGGCTCGCGCTCCCCTTTCCCTATGGTCTTGTGACCGAGGCCATATCGGAAATTTCTTATTCCCTCAACTGCTTTCTTAACAGGACTTGACTTTGATTAAAGCACTGAAGCTCACAAGTTTTGCCGCCGACGCTAACCGCATACGTTGCCCTTCAAGGCCAGCTTAAAGCTGAATCCCATTTACCAAAAGTCACGATTCTACGAGCTTTGCAACGCTAAGCGACTGACCGGTTTCAAGCGAGGAAAGCGCCGCTATGGTAACCGCAGCTGTTTTCAACGCGTCAGCATAATCCGACTTAACGATTGATTGGTCTCCTTTCTTCACTGCATCCAAGAATGTTCTGTCCTCCAGCTTGAATATGTCCGGTTCGCCGTTTATGGTTACCTGCACAGTTCCTCTCTCCTTGTAAAGCCTCAAGTTTTGTTCCCACTTCTCGAACATGGCGGTCGTATCGTACGCGTAAACGTTCATGAAAACTCCACCCATGGAATTGGAAGAGCATGAAGAATAAATATTGGCCACTGCACCGCTCTTGAACTTGATGTTTAGCACCGCGGCATCATCTATGTTATATGAAGAGGGCACGCCCTTGTTGAAACCTCTGGCAGCGAAGGCCTGAACCGTATCCACTTCTCCAGCGAAGTACCTGGCTTGGTCTACCGTGTGTGTCACCTGCTCATGCATCTGCGTTCCACTCTGTTCGCGTCTTATCCACCACCAATCCCTGGTGGGCGTACCTCCTATCCAGCCACCCAATATCAGGATCGGTGGGTCATGCAGAAAGCTTTCTCTGGCATAATTTACAGAGCGCCTGTACCTGTTCATGTAGCCCGCGCCGGTGATGACGCGGTTCTTCTTGACTTCATTAAGTACTTTTTTGCCGACATCGATATCTAAAACTACTGGTTTCTCCACGAAGAACGGGATGCCCCTCTTGGCGGCTTCGATTTCCGATCCATGTGCGAACGGAGGCAGAAAGTAGTATATGACATCCGGTTTAGACTCGTTTATCATGGTAGCTAACTCGTCATAAACGGGCACGCCGCCGTATTTAGCCGAAAGCGAATTGGCGGCTTCCTTAACCGCGTCGTAAAACCCCACGATCTCTACATCCTGAAATGTAGATATTCCCTTGGCATGGGCGTCGGCTATGCCACCACACCCAACAAAAGATACACGAAGTTTGTCCGACATGACCAAGTTTTGGCTTGGCTTAAACGTTTATCGAATGCAATAGATTTGCCACGCGAAGTGTCCAGTAATAGTTTCCATCGGCTCGGAGCCGGTTCAAATAGCCAAGAACCATCTGTACCGCTTCCCTGAACTGCTTCGCTGTTTCAATTAATGACCTATCGTATGGTAGTTTTAGTTTAATAGTTCTGAACATCTATTATTAGTGTAGCAAACTTATTAATAGTTTTTCGGGTGAGGGAAGTCCGCGTATCTCCTCCCTAAAGGTCGGAGTTTTACTGCTTCCCTCAAACTCCTAACTTTTCTATAACTTTCTTACGAGATTAACTCAACGCGCCGTCTTTACAGAGCCCTAGCCGCGCTAACCTATGTCCTTGGTTGAGCAGCTCGTTAAATTCACATGCCTTTGCGCGTCGAGCTTAGTAAGGCGTTTAATATGCGGTAAGTTATAGGCCATGCCAAAAGACGATCTTAACGTTATAATAGTTGTCTTAGATAGCCTTAGGCAGGACCACGTCAGCTTTTACAATCATGGGAAAGCCGTTTTCGACGGAGTACCTGCGGCTAAGACCCCCAACCTTGATAGGGTGCTGGCCGACGGTATTGCCTTTTTGAACGCTTACCCCTCTGGCTTACCTACTATCCCGCAACGGACTGAGCTGCTTACTGGGCAATTCACGTTACCTTACAAGCCGTGGTCTCCGTTAAACCCGTATGACTTGACTGCGGCCGCGCTGCTGAAGAGGAGGGGTTACGTGACAGCGTTGATCTCCGATACCTATCATATGTTCAAGCCCGGCTATAACCTGTACTCGGGCCTTGATTACTGGGAATTTATAAGAGGGCAGGAATTTGACGCTCACGGTGTCCCGCCTCCTAAGCACAGAAAAATTGAGGATTATTGCAATAATAACATAAAGAACGATCCTGCCTGGGTTTCCTTATTGAGCAAATTCCTTTCAAATATTGACGAGTTCAAAGATGATGAAGAAGATGATTGGTTCCCCTGCAAGGTTTTCTCGAAGGCGGCTGATTGGGTGCATGAAAATAGGCAACAGGACGGACACATCTTCCTTTGGATTGACAGCTTTGACCCGCACGAGCCCTGGGAACATCCTCATTCTTACGACGTAAGTTACGGCATGGGGCTCGATGCCAAGCCGCGGATAATACTTCCCAAGGGTGGGGAGGCCATGTCCTGGGCCTCACCCGAAGAGATAACCAGTATTCGTAAGCTGTACGCTGGTGAGGTTGCCTTCGTCGATCACTGCTTTGAACGCTTTTATTCAACGCTGAAGGAGACGGGCCTTCTGGACAATTCCATCATGCTTCTGCTTGCCGATCATGGCCATCCCTTGGCCGATCACGGAAAGTTTCTGAAGGGAGGCGATAGGATGTACAGCGAGCTGCTTAGGGTACCCTTTGGCATTAGGCTTCCGAGCGATGTGGGTTCGGAACTGGGAATCAAGAGCGGAATGTCCCAAGATCTGATCGCGGTGCCAGACGCGCTACCCACGCTGCTTGAGCTTCTCGGCTTCCAGGAGGACGCGATACCTTTGGCTGGACGCAGCTTTTTGCCTGTCCTCACAGGCGAAAAGAAAGGAAGAAACGCGGTGATAATGGGATACCACGAGGCGCCTGACAGATGCGTAAGGGACGGACGGTACAGTTACGTCAGTAGGCCTGCAGGACAACCTGATGAGCTTTACGATCTGGAAGAGGACCCGCGTGAGAAGCGCAACTTGATTGACGAGCGCCCTGAGGAGGCGAGGCGGCTTGCCAAAGTTCTAAGGGGTGTTTGGGCGCACACGCCGCAGAGCTACGTCAAGGGTCTCCAAGGCAAGTACGAGCTTTATCGATACGGCCGGCTGCCTGGCATCAAATCACTTGGACATGAATTTTAAGCAAGACTTCCTGACGAAAGCATTCGTGTTCACTCCACCGAGACGCTTGAACTAAACGCTCTTCTTGTGGGTAACCGTGCTGATGTGCTGACTTCGAAAGCTCCCCTTAGCCTAATGTCTTCTGATGAAGATCCGACTTCAACAACATATTGACCTTTTTCTATTATGAGCTGCATCTGGTCATCGTAGAAGGATAGGATCTCGGCTGGGACGCGGAACGTGACCTTCCTCCTCTCG
>ERZ1669250.347-NODE-347-length-22388-cov-4.416335_pt1 | contig 22388 bp, 20 predicted proteins | sample MGYA00579295_ERZ1669250 | MGnify/ENA primary metagenome ERZ1669250 (study PRJEB41166, sample SAMN08046056) | hot springs metagenome | biome: hot spring; feature: acid hot spring; material: thermophilic sediment; isolation source: thermophilic sediment from acid...
GATGTGCGCGGGCCGGTAGTTCAGCGGTAGAATGCCCGCCTTGCACGCGGGAGGTCGCGGGTTCGAATCCCGCCCGGTCCATCCACATGTAACCCGTATATATGATATGGGACGGGACAAGTGGGCATGAGCTCGGGGGCTGGGACCTCTCGTCAGCTGGACAAGGACCACGTTCTCAAGGCAAGCACGCTGGATCTGGCGCGGGAGCTCGGCACGGATCCCGGAAAGGGGCTCACGTCGTCCGAGGCTGAGGAGAGGCTCAGGCACTACGGCCCGAATGATGTGCCGGAGAAACGCCGGAACCCATTGGCGTCCTTCCTGAGGAAGTTCTGGGGACCTGGCGCATGGGTCCTCATGGCAGCTGCCGTCATGAGCGGGGTGCTGGGGAAGTTCCTGGACCTGTACGTTGTGATAGCACTGCTGTTCGTGAACGCACTGATAAGCTGGATGCACGAGGAGAACGCCAACAGGGCGCTCGAGCTCCTGAAGAGCAAGCTGCAGGTCCAGTCTAGGGTCCTGCGCGACGGCGAGTGGAAGCAGCTGCCCGCCAGGCTCCTAGTTCCAGGGGACGTCGTCAGGATCAGGCTCGGGGACTTCGTTCCGGCGGACGTCAAGCTGGCGACTGGGGAGGTGGAGGTGGATGAGTCCGCGCTCACCGGGGAGTCACTCCCCCTCAGGAAGGGGCCGAACGATCTGGTCTACTCCGGGAGCATAGTGAGGAGGGGTGAGGCAACTGGCATAGTGGCGCTCACGGGCATAAACACGTACTTCGGAAGGACGACGGAGCTCGTCAAGATAGCGAAGCCGAGGCCCAGGGTGGCGGCGGTCGTCAACAAGATAACGCTGTGGATGGCGGCGGTGGCGCTGGTGCTCATAGCGCTCCTCGGCGTCACGAGCGCCATCAGGGGGCAGAACGTGGTGGAGGACCTGCCGCTCTTCCTGGTGCTGATCCTCGCGGCGATACCGATAGCGCTGCCCGCGATGTTCTCCGTCAGCATGGCGATAGGCGCCCGCCAGCTGGCGGACTCCGGGGCGCTCGTCACTAAACTGGAGGCAATAGAGGGAGGCGCGACCATGGACGTGCTGGTCTCAGACAAGACAGGAACGCTGACCGTTAACCAGTTGACCGTGAAGGACGTGATACCCGCGGCGGTGGACGAGGACACCGTGATCCTCTACGGCGCGTTGGCGTCGCAGGAGGCCAACCAGGATCCAATAGATCTGGCATTCATATCGGAGGCCAAGAGGCGCGGGCTGGATATCACGAAGTGCCAGCAGAAGTCGTTCACGCCGTTCGATCCGACCACCCGGAGGACGGAGGCAGTCGTGGTGTGCGGGGATCGCGAGATGACCGTGGCTAAGGGGGCGCTGGAGGTCATCTCCTCGCTGCACGGAAAGGACGCGACGCCCATGGCGGCGCCGCTTGCTGCGAAGGGAGAGCGTGTCCTCGCGGTCGCGTACAAGGAGAACGGATCCTGGCAGCTGGCAGGACTCGTGGGGATAAGGGATCCCCCGAGGCCTGACACCCCGAAGTTGATAGAGGAGCTGAGGAAGCTCGGCGTCAAGGTCAAGATGCTGACCGGGGACAACATGGCGGTCGCGCGCTCGATAGCTTCCGAGATAGGCCTGGGCGAGAAGGTAATCAGGATGTCAGAGGTGAAGGAGGCGACACAGAACGACGCGGTAGCGGCGGCCGCCATGGTGGAGGAGGCAGACGGGTTCGCCGAGGCCTATCCTGAGGACAAGTTCACCCTGGTCAGGGGGCTACAGGGAAGGGGCCACGTGGTCGGCATGACCGGCGACGGCGTCAACGATGCGCCGGCGCTGAGGCAGGCCGACGTGGGGATAGCGGTGAGCAACGCCACGGACGTCGCGAAGGGAGCTGCCGCAGTGGTGCTCACGAAGCCCGGCCTCAGCAACATAGTGAGCCTCGTCAAGATAGGAAGGCAGGTCTACGAGAGGGTGGCCACCTGGATTCTGAGCAGGTTGTCCAGGCTCTTCCAGAACGTGATATTCGTGGCGCTGGCGGCGATAATATTCGGGCTCTACGTCATAAACGCGCTGGGGATGCTGCTCCTACTGTTCATGTTCGACTTCGTGACGCTGACGCAGGCGACGGACTACGTGGGATGGTGGTCCGGCAAGCCGGTGTCCTGGCACATAGGCGACTTCATGAAGGTGTCCGGCGCCATAGGAGTGGCGATGATCGTTGAGGCGTTCGCCGCCACGTTCGCGGGCCTCAGGTGGTTCGGCGTCACCCAGGCCAATCTGCCCACCTTCGGCTTCCTGTTCCTGCTCTACAGCAACATATTCACGCTCCTGAACGTCCGCGAGCGCAGGAACTTCTGGAGGAGCATGCCCAGCCGCACGATGCTGATAGCGATGTCCGCGGACATCGCCGCAGCGGCGGCCATCACGTACTTCGGGCTACCGGAGCTCCCGGCGCTGCCTCCTGTGGCTATAGCATTTGCGCTGCTCTTCTCGGCTCTGCTCTTCCTAGTGGCCAACAACTTCCTGAAGGTACAACTATTCAAGAGGATAATCATCTGACGAAGAAAACCAGGTAGAGATACGCCGAGTAGACGGCGAAGTTGATGGCGGTCACGAGGGCGCCGGCCCTCAGGAACCTCCAGAAGGACATCGAGTGGCCTCTCCTGGACTCGAGCCCCTCCAGTATTATTATGTTGGAGGCGGCCCCCAGGAACGTCAGGTTGCCGGCTATGGTGGAGGAATATGCGAGCGTCAACCATGCCCAAGCGGATCCAGGGCCATAGCCGAGCTGCCTCATGTAGTCTATGAAGAGGTTCACGAAGGGCACGTTGCTCATGAGCTGGCTGAGCGCCACGGACACCGCGCCTATCTCCAGGATCCCGGGAAGCCCGGTGGTCATCGAGGGTATCAGTGCGTGCGACATTTCCCAGAAGAGGCCGCTCCTCCAGATGCCATACATCGTTATGAACATCGAGATGAAGAAGATTATAGTACCCCAGTCGACGCTGCGCACGACCTTCCTGGGGTCGCGTGCGAATGAGTACGCGCCCGCGGCGACCACGAACGGTATGAACCCGATGTTCTGGAAGTGGGGAAGCCCCGACAGCTCCATGTAATCGTTGACGACGAGGGCGACCACGACGGCCGCTATTCCTGCAGCGGCTATGGTCGCATCCCTGCGGTCCACGTTCGGCCTAGTGACCGTGACGCGCCCGGTTTTCCTGATGCCAGGGTAGAGCATGGCCATCACAGGGGGGAGCAGCAGAAGGTTGATCACGGTCGGCACCGCGAGGTACTCCACGAACGTCGTCAGCGGTGCGCTGACGCCGGACTCCACCGCTATCAGGACGTTCTGTGGATTCCCTATGGGGGTGAAGGCCGATCCTATTGTGAGGGAGAAGGCGAGCAGCAGCACTATTGCCTCCGGATCCACACCGGCGGTCTCAGAGATCGACAGCGCCAGGGGGACGCCCATCATCGCCATCGTGTCGTTCACCACGAGCGCCGACAGGAGGCCGAAGAACAGCGAGAGGACGAGCAGGTATGCGAGTCCGCTGATCCGAAGCGACGACATGCGGTATGCAAGGTAATCGAGGAGGCCGGAGCTCTCGGCCATGGACACCAGGCTGAACATCCCTATGAGGAACAGGACCACGTCGTAGTCTATCGCGGATCCTATGGCGTCCACGGGAACCAGGCCCAGCGATACGCTGACGAACGCGAGGAGCGACATGAAAGCCCATACCGGAAGCTTGGGATGCTTGACGCGGGATGCGAGGAATGCCAAGAGCGCCGCCAGCTCCGCGGCGGCCACCACTTCGTCGCTCCACAGCACGCGGTCCGCACCGCGGCAGAACGCTAAAACATTCCGCTGATGCGGGGGGTGGGATTCGAACCCACGAACCCCTGCGGGACGAGGGCCTGAACCTCGCGCCTTTGACCGCTCGGCAACCCCCGCGCGTCAGATGGTGGGCCCTCATCCCTCTTATAGCCTTTCGCCTGCTCGAGCACGTGAAAGTCCTGCGATGGTAATTGCTATTTCTATTATAAAAAATGTGATAGTAAATCTCCACGCGTTGAAAGTACGTAGTACGTAGGATTAATCGTGACGCCGTCGCGTCTTCGCTTATATTCAGGTTCAAACTCACAGGATATGTGCAGAGGAGGATCGTGACCCTGACTGGCAGGCCCGGAGTGGGCAAGACAACGGTGGCGGTGGCCGCCGCCAAAATCCTGAGGTCAAAGGGGCTCGTGGTGGATGGATTCTACTCCAGGGAGGTGAGGGAGGGCGTCGTAAGGAGGGGATTTGAGCTTATAGATTTCACGACTGGAGCGCGCGAGGTCCTAGCCGACGTCGTGGGACAGGGACCAAGGATAGGAAAATATCACGTGAACATTAAGGGGGTTGAGGAATTTGTGCCGAGGATTGTTGAGAGGGCACTTGCGGGGGCGCAGGTTTTGCTGTGCGATGAGATAGGGCCGATGGAACTGCTCAGCCCGTCCTTCAGGAGAAGTGTGTCTAGGATACTGGACTCCAGCGCCAGAGCAATAGTGGTCGTACATCGCTCCATGGAGGACCCATTGATGAAATCATTCGTGAGGCATCCGGAGGGGGTGCTCGTGGAGGTGACGGAGGATAATAGGGATGGGTTGGCCGATGAGGTCGCCAGAATTCTGTACGGGAACACGCCATGAGGATCGCCGGGCTGGATGAGGCGGGCAGGGGCAGTCTTCTGGGGCCGCTGGCCGTCGCGGTGGTCGCGGTGAGGGCGGAGGATCAGCCGAGGCTGCTGGAGATGGGCGCCAAGGACTCCAAGAAGCTCTCGCCGAGGACCAGGAGGCGCGTGGCCCGCGATATATCGAGGTCGGCAGATGTCCGCGCCCTGCTGATCCCTCACTGGACGGTCGACTCGTCGACGAGGGCCAGGGGAGGTAACCTGAACTCGCTGGAGGCGGCGGCATTTGCGAAGCTGATCTGCGACGCGAGGCCTGATGTTGCAATAGTGGACGCACCGGATCCGCGCCCGGCGAGGTTCGGCGCCCTGGTGGAGGATCTGGCCCGCTCCGCTGGGTGTCACGTGAGGATAGTTGCCAGACATCACGCCGACGCGAGTTATGTGATAGTGGGGGCGGCAAGCGTGATCGCCAAGGTCACAAGGGATGATGCGATCATAGAATACAGCTCGCGTTATGGTTCGATTGGATCCGGTTACCCGCACGACAGGAGGACCCTGGAATTCGTGAACCAATGGAGGCTTCGCTGGGGAGATTATCCATATATCGTCCGGAGGGAGTGGTCGACGCTGAAGGTGGATCCTGCTTGAGCGCGCGGGAAAGAATCATCAGTAGATCAAGGTACATGGAACTCATAATATTCCTGGCGGCGCTCATAGTGATAAGGGTGGCATTGACGGGACTGCGCGTTATATCAGGAGGTATAGATCCGTTGGAGGTGGCGATATTGAGCGTGCAGCTGTTCGCGGTCATGGATCCGATATCAGCTCTGCCGCTCTATCTGTACTTCGAGGAGGGGATGGAGCAGAAGGAGCGCACGCGGCTCTGGACGACCGTGGTGGCGGCGATGGTGGTGCTCCTGATGTTCTTCACACTTGTGGGTGGTCTGCTCCTGCAGCTCTTCGGCGTGAGCATCTACAGCTTCATGCTGGGAGGAGGGATCCTGCTGATGGTGCTCGCGGTAGACATAATGGGGGAGGGATCCAGGTCGCTGTCGCTGGATCCGCAGGAGGCTGCGGTTGTGCCGCTCGCGTCACCGCTGCTCGTCGGCCCCGGAACTGCGGCCACGTTGATAATAATGTCCGATACTAGGTCGATGCTGGATCTGCTGCTCGCAGTGGTCATAGTGGCGGTCCTAACCGCGATCATCATGAGGTTCTCCAGATCCATAGCTCTGCTGATGGGCAAGAATGGAATAAGGGCACTCAGTAGGCTGCTCAGCATAATAATAGCGGGGTTCGCGGCCCAGCTGATATATCAGGGATTAGTCGGCTGGGGACTCATCAGGCCCATCTGAGGGAAGATGGAGGAAGTCCGGGCAGTTCTTCAGCCTCACTATCTTGAGATAAACGTACCCCGGTTCGCTGGGACTGGACGCGAACTCCACGCGGCCCATCCTGCTGGGATTCGTCTTGAGGAACCCGGACGATGGCTCGGGATGAGCGTTGTACATGAAGAGTACTGGACCATTGTCCTCTGAGGCCCTAACGAAGCTCCCGAATATCCCCGAGCCGCACGGAATGTAGTATAGGACGCCGGGTGGCTCGTCCAGTGCAGCACGGTAAAGGCCCATCTTGGCGACGCTCTGCAAGTCCTCCGCCTCCACCGGCAGTAGCTGCGATTTCCCCCTGCCATCGCCGCGCCTGGAGGGCGATCTAATGGGGAATGACTTGAATTTTATCACTGGGGAGCATATCGTGGGAAGGGGTGGGGCATCCTGTGAGTAGTATGCGGTCTCCCTCCCCCCATCAATGCGGTAGCATAGATAGTCCCCGACCGTCGACTCCTCGTGGTAGAAGAAGAGCACGGATCCGTCCTGCAGCTCCTCCCCGATGGATCCTACCATGTAACCGTCGTCTTTCCTCAGGGCCAGCACGGGTTTGGGGATCTTCTCCAGGGCGCAGGCGAGCCTCGCAACGTCCTCTTTGGAGTGCAGCTCGACCGGCATCAGGGTGAACTCGGACATGTCCTTCGTCTGGCGAAGGCCTGAATTAAGCGTTTATCATGGAACGGGTCCATGGGTGCCGGATATGATAATAACGGGATGCTGCGGGAGGGCCGGACTTGCGCTCGCAGACTACGCGCGTAGGTTCAACGCCATGGAGATCCAAGAGACCTTCTACAGGATAGTGAGGGAGGGCACGCTGAGCAGGTGGAGGTCGTCCCTCGGGGAGGGATTTCACATCACCATGAAGGCATTTCAGGGGGTTTCGCACCCGAGCAGCAGCCCGACCTGGAGAAAATTCGGGAAATTACTCGAAGGAGATCCTGGCGGATATGGTATGTTGAGGAAAACTGAGGAGGTAGCGAATTCGTGGAGGGCAACCGAGGCTATGGCCAGCGCGCTCGGCGCCGAGTACGTAGTGGTTCAGATGCCGCCATCATTCGAGCCGGACGAAGATAACCTGCGCAGGATACGTGAATTCTTCGCAGGCCGGCACGGATCTCTTCGTATAGGACTGGAGGTTAGGGGCGACATGTGGATGAGGCGTGCGGAAGAGCTCAGGGAGGCACTGGAGGCAGTGGACGTCACTCATGTGACGGATCCGCTAACGTGGCCTCCCGTGCACGTGGAGGGTCCTGCATACTTCAGGCTCCACGGGAGGCTACCACATTACGACTACCAGTACAGGACGGAGGAGCTGCTAAGGATAGTTGAAATCGCCAAGGACTTCCACGACGCGTACGTGTTCTTCAACAATATGGCGATGGCTGAGGACGCCGCCAGACTGATGTCTGCGCTGAAGGGAAGGGTTCAGCCGCTTCCTGGACCTGAGGAGAGGGCCAAGCTGATACTCTCCTCGTTGCGCGTGCCTGTGGACTCCCGGGTCATATCCAAGAGATATGGATACCTCAGGGTCGGCGTGGAGGGTGAGCCTACGATAGGAGAACTCCTCAGGGGCATCGAGCGCATCGAGGAGCCGCGGGACCTCGTGGCCGCGCTCAGCCGCCGAAGCGGCGGGACCTGTTCTGATAGGTCCTGATTGCCCTCAGGAGGTCTATGCGGCGGAACTCAGGCCAGTACACGTCCAGGAATACCAGCTCGCTGTAGGCACTCTGCCAGAGGAGGAACCCGCTGAGCCTCGACTCGCCGGACGTCCTTATTATCAGATCGGGATCGGGGAGGCCCCCGGTGTAGGTGAGCGAGGATATCAGCTCCTCGTCCACGTCCTCCGGCCTTATGGTCCCCGAGGCGGCCATCCTGGCAACTTCCCTGGCGACGTGCACTATCTCCTCCCTGCCGCCGTACGCCACCGCTAGGTTGAGGAAGAACCTGTCGTATCCGGCGCTGGCGCGCTCCGCCTCCTCCAGCGATGCGCGCACGTCCTCGGGCAGCCGTGTCCTGTCGCCTATGAGCCTCACGCGGACCTTCCTCTCGTGGACGAGCGGATCCACGACCAGCTTCTTAGAGCGCTCCTTGATGAGCTCGAGTATCCTGTCCACCTCCTCCCTCGGCCTCCTCTCCATGTTCTCTATCGAAAGCGCGTAGACGGTCGTCGTCCTTATGCCGAGGTCCAGCACCCAGTGGAGGACCTCCTCGAGCCTGTCAGCGCCGTAGCGATGTCCCATCCACCTGGGCATCCTCATCTCATCAGCCCATCTGCGGTTGCCGTCCAGTATTATCCCGACATGTGATGGGATGGGGCCGGAGGACACGTATCTCTCTAAGAGCCACTCGTAGAGCCGATACGCTCCCATGGCCGAGGCAGCCAGCCTCACCGACCTGTAGAGCCTCTTGCCCGCTCCCATCTATCCCTCTGATGTGACCTGAGGATCCTATATATGAAGTATGTCAGCAACGAGAGCGCCGCGAGGCTTGTGAAGAGGGTCACGAGCACCAGCGACACCGACCTGTAGGGATTCTCGATGAAGAGGGCCAGCTCCATCAGCGGGTAGTAGAGCAGGGCCGCCGCCGCGAATGCGCTGATGCTCCTCAGCGCCTTGTAGCTCCTCCTGATGGCGTAGTAGGCCGTCATGACGAGCGGATAGAGTATGAATGCAACCCATAGGTAAGGCAGCGCGGCCGAAATGGCGGCGCCGGCCACGTACTGGGTCACGCTGACACCGGGAGGCCTCAGGCTGAGGTCCAGCGACTGCACGACGTGCGATGCCTGCACGATCCCAGAGGCTACTAATATAGCTGATGCGGCGAGCGTGAACAGGCTCAGGGTGAATATCGGGGAGCGTCTAGCGCGCGCCAGCGCCTCGTCGACGCCGAATCCCTTGTACATCATGGCGACGCCGAGGAGTATCAGTATTGCGTAGCCGGCGTATACCTCCAGATGATAGAGCGCGAGGGCGCCGAGGAGCAGGAGGAGTACGCCTGGGACGCCGAGCACATACCTGGAGTACCTTATGTCGCCGAGCGCCAACTTGAGATATCTGGCGAGAACCTCGTAGCTCTCCTCGATGGAGCCACTGTGCCTTATCACAACCCTCTGGACGCTGAGTATCGGCGCGAACTGCTGTATAATAGGTATGACGGTTTCATCGTCCGCGCCGTCGGATATGAAGACTATGCCAGACGGCTTAACAGTTGAGATGACCTGCGCGGCCTGATTCCTTATCCTGCGATCTGCCTCGAAGGAGCTCGTATGATGGCCGGCGAGCACCGCCACCTCCACATCATATCCACGGGTCTTGAGATCGTCGGCCATGTGGACGGCGGCGAATATTCCGTTCGCATCAGCCTCCTCGGGATCCGCCAGCGCCAGCTTGACCGCCGCGTCCAAGCACCGATCCCTGCCCACGATTGGAGTATCCACTGAGGCCTTCAGGCCGAGGTCGTCGTCCCTATCCACGTTGAGGACCAGTATTTTGCCGCTGGCCGACTCCATTCCCTACATCACGGTTATGGGTACACGTGCAATTAAACGTATTAAGAGGATCCACTGCCCGACGCGTAGAGCGCCTGCAGGTCCTCCCAGGAGAGCGGCTCGTTGCGCTCCAGCTTCTTCATGGCCTCGCTCCTCCTCAGGCCCATCGCGCGCGACTCCTCGTCCTCCCTGCGCCTGCGCTCCTCCTCCCTGCGCCTCAACCTGCTGGCATTGACCTGCGCCTCAACCTGCACCAGCCTGTCCCTCAGCTCCCTCAAGTCCTCGCCGGCCTCGGACAGCTCCTGGACGAGCTGCCGCTTGGCAGTCAGGAGCGACTTCAGCCTCTCCCTAGACCTGTCAAGCTCGTCCTTCACCGCGTCGATCTCCATCTGCACCTCCTCATACCGATCCTCCAGATCACGTATGCGCTTGTCCACAGAATCCATCTCGGACCTCACGCCGTAAGCCCTGCGGAGCAGCTGCAACTCCTTGGTCAGCCTGCCCAGGCTCTCCACCATCCTGCGCTCGTCTATCTCATCCCTTGGCTTTGTCTGGAGCTCCCACTCCAGCCTCTCTATCTCCTTCTCGAGGTTCGCCGCCGTGTCCGAGCCGGATTCCACGCGCAATCCCCTGGATATCTTGCGAAGGTCGGAGATCCGTCCCCGCAGTTCCCTGAGCTCCTCCACTATAGAGCCCTTGACCTCCCTGAGCTCCTCGAATCTCCTCTTCAGCTTCCCGTAATTGGAGTTCTCCTCGTCCAGCTTCGCCCTGACGTTCTTGAGCTCCTCCTTGAGGGACCCGACCTTCTGGAGCGCTGCATCCACCTGCTTCCTCAGCGCGGATCTCTCTTGAACGAGCCTCCTGAGCTCGTCATCCTCCGAGCTCAACCATCACCGCCTCCAGACCCTTCCCCACCTCGCTGGTTTTATACTTGCCACCCAAATCGGGCGTCGCTATCCCTCTCCTGAGGGCGGTGACGGCGGCGGACTCCACGAGTTTAGATGCCTTCTCCAGCCGTGGATCGCCCTTGGCCTGGGAGAGCCAGTCCAGCATCATCGCGGCGGAGAGCACAGTGGCGTACGGATTGGCCAGCCCCTTTCCAGCTATGTCGGGGGCGGATCCGTGGACGGGCTCGAAGAGCGCCATTTTCTCCCCTATGTTGGCGGAGGGCGCCATGCCGAGCCCCCCGACGACCTGGGCCGCCTCATCCGACAGTATGTCCCCGTAGACGTTCATCGTGAGCAATACGTCGAAGGAGCGAGGATCCCTTATCAGGGCCATGGACGCCGCGTCCACGTACATCTCCCTATAGGATACGCCTGGATGGGAACTCGCCACCTCCTTCGCGACGCGGCCGAAGAGTCCATCCGTCTTGGGCATCACGTTGGACTTGTGGACTATGGTCACGTGCTTCCTGCGCCTCTCGGCCTCCCTGAACGCGTACTCAGCTATCCTCCTGGACGCCCGCTCCGTCACGACCTTGAGCGCGACGGCCGAGCCCGGCAGCTCGAACTCGTAGCCCTTGTAGAGATCCTCGGTGTTCTCCCTGACTATCAGTATGTCCACGCCATCCATCAGCGGCCTCGCCCCGGGATATACCTTGGCCGGGCGCAGATTTGCGTAGAGATCGAACATCTGCCTGAGGCGGACTATGACGTCCTTCGCGGTCTCGCCGACGGGGCCCTTGATCGCCGCGTCGGAGGACCTGACGCCCTGTATCGTCTCCTCCGGCAGTGCCTCCCCGAGCTCGGCGAGCGCGGAGTCGCCTGCCCTGTACCCGCGGAACTCGACCGAGAACCCGAAGATGTCGGCCGCGCGCTGGACCACCGAGATGGCCACCGGCACGACCTCCGGACCTATGCCGTCACCCTCTATTACCGCTATCCTGTACGCGCACATTACCTGTTGCACCCGCCTGCCTCTTCTGGAGGATCTTATTTATTCCATCGACCATCGCATCCACGCTTGCCATCACTATGTCCGTGCCGACTGAGCGCGCGGACGCCATGTTGCCGAGGTCGTCCTCCACCTTGACCACGACCTCCCCCAGCGCATCGGATCCGCCCGTTATGGCCTCGAGCCTGTATTCCACCAGGCGGACGTCCGCTATCTCCCTGACCACCGATTGTATTGCCCGCAGGGCCGCATCGACGGGCCCGACGCCGACGCTGGAAGTGTCCACGTCGCGATCCTTCAACCGGATGCGCACGGACGCGGTTGGACTGACGCCCATTCCCGTGACGACCACCAGCCCCGTGAGGGAGACCGCCGCCTCCCCAGCGGGGAGCTTCCCCAGGACGCTCCTGGCGATTGCCAGCAGGTCGGCATCCGTGACCGTCTTGCCCATGTCGCCCAGGCGCTTCACCTCGCGCACTATCTGGCGCAGCTGCTCCTCATTCACGTCGATTCCATACTCCCTCAGCATAGCCTCTATGCCGTGGCTTCCGGCGTGCTTCCCGGCGACGAAGAACCTCCTGCGGCCGACGACTTCTGGGCTTATGGGCTCATAGGTGGAGGGCATCTCCAGCACCCCGTGGACGTGTATGCCAGACTCGTGGCCGAAGGCGTTGTCTCCAACCAGTGCCTTGTTGGGCGGCGGATAGATTCCGGTGAGCCTGGCCACCAGGCGCGAGGTCTCGTAGATGAGCTCGGGCTTTATCCCGACGCTCTTTCCGTACAGGAACTTCAGCACCAGTGCGGCCTCCTCGAGCGAGGCGTTGCCGGCCCTCTCGCCTATCCCGTTTATGGTGGCGTGGAACTGCTGGGCCCCTGCGAGGACGCCTGAGACGCTGTTGGCGACCGCCAGCCCGAAGTCATCGTGGCAGTGCACACTGATAATCTTTCCCGGCGCCGCCTCCTTGGTGAGCCTCACGAGCTCCGCGATCCTCTCCGGCGTGGCCACGCCCACGGTGTCAGGTATATCCAGCACGTCGGCGCCCGCTGCCGCGACCTCGGAGAAGACCGTGCGAAGGAACTGGGGATCCGTCCTCGTTGCGTCCTCCGCCGAGAACTCGACCTCGACGCCGTGCGACTTCGCGTAGCTGACGGCGTCGACGGCGCTGGCCAGCGCGTCCTCCCTGCTCATCTTCAGCTTGTACTGAAGGTGCACGTCCGACGTCGCTATGAAGACGTGGATCCTGTCGACGCCCGCGGCGAGCGCCCTGTCCACGTCGCCCCTGACGGATCTGGCGAGCGCCGCCACCCTGGACCTCAGGCCGAGTGAGGATACCTTGCGGACCCCCTCGAACTCGCCCTCGCTGGACGCGGGAAATCCCGCCTCGATCACATCGACCCCCAATTTGTCCAGCTGCCGGGCTATCTCCACCTTCTCATCGGGCGTGAGGGCGACGCCGGGTGTCTGCTCGCCATCCCTAAGGGTCGTGTCGAATATGTAGACCTTACCATCTGATGACAGCGGATCCAGCCCGTTCCTCACCGAGTTCACCCGATCTTCATCAGCCGCCGAACCTGTTCGCCCACCTTCTCTATCTGGTGCGACCTGATGGAGTCCACCAGGCGCCTCATCTCGGCGGAGCTCTTATCGACGTCGCCTGCCCACTCCCTCGCGAACTCGCCGGACTGTATTTCCTTGAGGACCTCGCGCATGTTCTCCCTCACCCGCTCATCTATAACGCGCGGACCCCGGGTCATGCCGCCGTAGCGCGCCGTCTCGGATACGGACTCCAGCATGTGTGATATGCCGCCGGACTGTATGAGGTCAACTATCAGCTTCAGCTCGTTCAGCACCTCGAAGTACGCGACCTCAGGCTGATATCCAGCCTCGACAAGGGTCTCGAAGCCCCTGAGTATCAGATAGGTGACGCCGCCCACCAGCACGGTCTGTTCTCCGAAGAGGTCGGTCTCCACCTCCTCCTTGAAGGTGGTCTCCATGACCCCCGCACGGGTGGAGCCTATCGCCTTCGCATAGGCGAGCGCCAGGTCCTTCGCCTTTCCGGATCCATCCTGAGCCACGGCTATCAGCGACGGAACCCCCCTGCCGGCCACGTACTCATCCCTGAGGCGTGGACCGGGGCTCTTGGGCGCAACCATGAACACGTCCGCCCACCCGGGTGGGCGGATGAGCCCGTAGTGCATGTTGAACGCGTGAGCAAATCCCAGCGCTGCGCCCTTCCTCAGATTGGGGCCTATGACGCTCGAGTAGACGGAGGGCTGCTGCAGGTCAGGTATCAGTATCTGGACCACGTCGGCCCTCCTCACTGCGTCATCAATCGGAAGAGGCTCGAATCCGTCCTGGGATGCCTGCGACCAGGAGCGCCCTCCCCTCCTGAGGCCGACGTACACCTCGACCCCGCTGTCCCTCAGGTTCAGTGCCTGCGCCCTTCCCTGGCTTCCATAGCCTATGACGGCCACCTTCCTCGAGAGTATGGGCTCCATGGACACGTCATTATCGTAGTATATCTTGGACATCTATCACCGCACCTCCAATGCCACCACGCCCGTGCGGACCACCTCCTCAAGTACTTTCCCACGGACCAGTGCGTCCACTAAGGACGACAAGTAATCAGGAGGACCGATCGCCTGTATGATGGCGCCATCGGAGGACTCGGCTAGTATTTTCAGCTCGCCCTCCCCCCGGACGCCGCCCGCTATCTCCTTGCCCCCTGGCTTCACCCTGATCAGCGCAAGCTCCCTCTGCACTGCCCTCCCAGGATCCATGCGATCCACGTCTATCACGTCCACGGTGCGCCTGAGCACCCTGGCGAAGTCCTCCGCCATCTGCTGATCCCCGCGCATAGTTATTATCATCCTTGATGTGTCGGGACGCTCCGTCACGCCCACCGCCACACTCTCTATGTTGAAGCTCCTCCTGCGGAACTGGGAGGCAACCCTGAAGAGGACGCCCGGCTTATTCTCCACTATTAAGGAGTAGATTATAGGAGTCTGTGAGCTCCCCTCTGCTCCATTCATTCCCTTCCATCCCCCAATAGCATCTCGTTCAGCGTCCTCCCCGGACCGACGAACGGAAACACGTCCTCCTCGGGATGTATTGGAACATCTATCACCGTTGTTACATCGCTGCGGATCGCGGTCCTGAAGGCGTTGCGGAACTCGTCCATGGAGTAGACCCTGACGCCCTCGGCGCCGAACGACTCGGCCAGCCTCACGAAGTCCGGGTTGGCCCCGAATATGGTAGCGGCATATCTACGGTTGTAGAACAGCCTCTGCCACTGCGCGACCATGCCGAGCGATGAATTGTTCAGTATAACCACTACTACTGGAAGCTTCTCATCTATACTGGTTGCCAGGGAGTTCATGGTCATCATGAAGCTTCCGTCGCCCGCCACGTCGACCACCGGCACGTCTGGGCGAGCAGCCTTCGCCCCTATGGCCGCGGGGAATCCGAAGCCCATGGTGCCCAGCCCGCCGCTCGTTATGAAGGTCCTCGGCCTCAGCACCTTGAAGTACAGCTCAGCCCACATCTGATTCTGTCCGACCTCGGTCGTCACGATGGAATCGGGCGGCAGTATCTCGCGCATCGCCCTCAGTATGTGCGGCGGCGAGAACTCCGATTTGACGCCCACAACGGCGTCGCGCCACTGTGAGACCACCTCCTCCACCCTCCTGCGCCAGGCGCCCCAGCTCCCGGTCCTGGCGCGCTCCTGGAACATCCTAAGCAGCAGCCCAATGCTGGCCTTCAGATCGCCCGTGACGGCGTGATGTGCCTTGACGTTCTTTCCCACCTCGGTCGGATCGACGTCGAAGTGCACTATTGTGGCGTCCGGCGCAAATCCCCTCACCTCCATGGTGGTCCTGTCGGAGAACCTCACCCCGATCGCCAGCACGAGGTCCGCCTCGTTCACCAGCTTGTTCGCCTGGACTGTTCCGTGCATTCCGACGGGGCCCAGGGAAAGCGGGTGGTCCTCTGGTACCGCGCCCTTCCCCATCAGGGTCGTCGCCACGGGTATCAGCGCGGACTCGGCCAGCTGCAGCAGATAGTCGTGGGCGCCGGACTTTATCACGCCGCCGCCGGCAAGTATTATGGGCCTCTCGGACTCCAGCAGAAGGTCGAGCGCCCGTGCCACTGCTGCCGGATCCGGGGGCACGTATGGCCGGTAACCCCTTATGTCTACGTGATCCGGGAAAGACATCTCGGCCTCCCCCGTCTGAACGTCCTTCGGCATGTCGATGTGCACGGGGCCCGTGCGACCGGTGGAAGCTAGGAAGAAGGCGGCCTTCGTTACGTAAGGCACCTCGGATGACCTGAGCAGCTGGAACGAGTACTTGGTGACATGTGTGTATATTCCGACCGCGTCTATCTCCTGGAACGCGTCCCTCGCCATCATCGACGTGGGCACCTGACCCGTTATCGCCACGAGCGGCGTGGAGTCCATGTAAGCCGTGGCGACGCCCGTGACCAGGTTTGTCGCGCCGGGACCGGACGTGGCCATGCACACGCCAACCCTTCCAGAGGCCCTAGCATATCCGTCAGCCATATGGGCGGCCGATTGTTCGTGTCTAGCTAGGACGTGCCGTATATCACTGTTCAACAGCTCATCGTAGACCGGCATTATTGCGCCGCCCGGTATTCCGAACACGACGTCCACGCCCTCCCTTTCCAGGGCCTTTATGAGGGCGCGGGAACCGGACATGAGGTTCAATTCACATTCACCTCCTAGAAGGACCCCTTTCTAAGAGAGGGGTCCACTCACACGACAATGAGGAGCACTATGAGCGCAACCGAGGATGGTGACGCGCTCATGCGCTCCGACATTGTCGATCGCGCCTCCTAGTGAGCGACTCATAAATAAGGGTATCGCGCATCTACCGCGGCCTTTTTATCCTCACAGTTTAACGGTAGGTGTGCTCAGGAGCTCGGAGGTAAAGGAGGGGCCCGAGAGGGCACCGCACAGATCACTTCTAAGGGCGACCGGCCTGGGAGAGGACGACTTCAGGAAGCCGTTCATAGGAATAGCGAACAGCTACTCGGAGGTGGTTCCGGGACACGTGCACCTGAGGAGGCTCGCGGAATACGTGAAGATGGGGGTGCGCGCCGGCGGAGGGGTTCCATTCGAGTTCAACACGATCGCGGTGGACGACGGCATAGCGATGGGACACTCAGGCATGAAGTACTCGCTTCCCTCGCGCGAGGTCATCGCGGACTCGATAGAGATAATGGTGAACGCGCACAAGTTCGACGGACTGGTGCTGCTAACCAACTGCGATAAGATAACCCCTGGGATGCTGCTGGCGGCAGCCAGGCTGAACCTGCCCACGATAGTCGTCACAGGCGGCCCCATGGCGGCGGGCATCTGGAGGGGAAAGAAGGTGGGCCTCGTCGACGTGTTCGAGGCGGTCGGGAGCTATAGGGCCGGAAAGATGGAGCTTGAGGAACTCGTGGAGCTGGAGAGGGTGGCATGCCCGGGTCCGGGTTCCTGCAGCGGGCTCTTCACCGCGAACAGTATGGCGGTGATAGCGGAGGCCGCCGGACTTTCGCTCCCCTACACAGCGACCGCGCTGGCGGTCAGCGCGGAGAAGAAGGATATAGCCAGGAGGGCCGGGGAGAGGATAGTTGAGCTCGTCAGGCAGGGCGCTAACCTGTCCAAGTTTCTGTCCCGGGATAGCCTGGAGAACGCGATAGCGGTCGACATGGCGCTCGGTGGCTCCACGAACACCGTCCTGCACCTGCTGGCAATATCGAGGGAAGCTGGCATAGATCTTAGCCTGGACGACTTCGACCGCATGAGCAGGAAGGTGCCGCACGTCGCACCGATATATCCGGGCGGGCCGTACATGATGGAGGATCTACACGTCGCCGGCGGAGTTCCAGCGTTGATGAAATCGATATCCAAGCTCATTCACTTGGATGTCCTCACGGTCTCCGGCAGGACCATCGGGGAGATAGTGGGAGGGGCCGAGGTCAAGGATACGTCCATCATAAGGGGACCTGAGAACCCCGTGCACGCCGAGGGCGGCATAGCGATACTCAGGGGATCGCTCGCCCCCAGGGGAGCCGTGCTGAAGACCGCAGCCATCCCCAAGGAGAACATGCGCTTCAGGGGCACTGCCCGCGTCTTCGACTCGGAGGAGGATGCGTATCGCGCGATTGTGGGCGGCAAAATATCCGGTGGCGACGTGGTCGTGATACGCTACGAGGGGCCGAGGGGTGGGCCCGGCATGAGGGAGATGCTGTCGCCCACATCGGCAATCGTGGGAATGGGCCTCTCCTCCGAGGTCGCCCTGGTGACGGACGGCCGCTTCTCGGGCGGCACAAGGGGGCCTTGCGTGGGGCACGTAGCGCCGGAGGCGGCGGTGGGAGGGCCGATCGCGCTCATAAAGAACGGGGACGTCATTTCCATAGACGTGGAATCCCGGCGGCTGGACGTCGAACTCTCGGAGGAGGAGCTGGAGGACAGGAGGAGGAGCTGGAGGACCCCCGAGAAAATTGCGAAGGTCACGGGCGTGCTTTCCAGGTATGCGTCATCCGTGTGCCAAGCGGATGAGGGAGCCGTGCTCCGGTGCCCGAACGGATACTCACGAGCACTTAATTAGGCGAAAATGGAGCCGTGGAGACGTTGGATCTGGACGTGGAAGTCCTGGACACTACGCTGAGGGACGGAGCCCAGGCCAGCGGAGTCTCCTTCACTCTCCAGGACAAGCTGAGCATAACCGAGAGGCTCGACGAGCTTGGGATATCGTACGTGGAGGGTGGCTGGCCGGCATCCAACCCGAAGGACCTGGAGTACTTCTCCAAGGTGAAGGAACTCGGCCTCTCCAGGTCCGAGGTCGTTGCGTTCGGATCGACGAAGCGCAGGGGGGTGAGGGCGGATGAGGATCAGAACCTGGGGGCGATCCTGAGCGCAGGTGTGAGGACCGCCGTCATAGTTGGCAAGTCCTGGACCCTGCACGTGAAGAAGGTGCTCGGGGTGAGCCCCGAGGAGAACCTGGATATGATAAGGGACACGATCGATTATCTCCGTGCACATGGGCTGCGCGTAATATTCGACGCCGAGCACTTCTTCGACGGTTACAGGGAGGATCCCGAGTACGCGACGAAGGTCCTAAGGGCCGCCGAGGAGGCCGGGGCGGAGAGGCTGGTGCTGGCGGACACGAATGGTGGATCGCTGCCGCACGAGGTGGCGCGCATCGTGCGGGAGGCTAGGAAGTCGGTGCACGCGGACCTTGGAATACATGCGCACAATGATTCGGGAAACGCGGTAGCTAACACGATAATGGCTGTCGTGGAGGGCGCGCGGCACGTCCAAGGAACCGTGAACGGAATAGGTGAGAGATGCGGCAACGCTGACCTTATACAGGTACTTCCCGCGCTCGTGCTGAAGATGGGACTCAGGGCGCTCAGGAGCGATGCGCCGAGGGAGGATCAGCTCCGTGGGCTGACAGCGCTCTCGCGCCACGTCTACAAACTCCTCAACATGCAGGAGAACCCGTACCAGCCGTACGTGGGGAGCAGGGCGTTCTCGCACAAGGGAGGAATACATATTGATGCAATGTTGAAGGAGCCGAGGAGCTATGAGCACGTGGATCCGGAGCTGGTGGGCAACTATAGGAGGATAACGATCAGCGAGCTCTCCGGCAGGGCGGCGCTGCTGAACGAGGCGAGGAGGCTGGGATTGGAGGTGGACAAGGATGATCCGGCGCTGGGGAAGGCGCTCGAGGAGATAAAGAGGATGGAGGCGGAGGGTTACTCGCTCGAGGACTCGGACGCCACGATCAGGATGATATTGATGAGGAACTTGGGCATCAGCGCGGATCAGCTGGGCGTGATCTATTGGAGCGTCAACGTCTCCAGGGAGGAGGAGGGCGAAGTCGAGTCAATTGCGGACGTCATAGTCAGGTTCGGCCACCAGGTCAGACATGGTCGGGGAAGGGGCGTGGGACCTGTGCACGCACTGGACAGCGCCATGAGGAGCGCCGTCGGCAAGCTGGCAGATGAGCTCTCAGGGGTGTCGCTGGTGAACTACAAGGTGAGCGTCGTCGACAGCGTGGAGGGCACTGCGTCCAAGGTTCGCGTATATGTGGAGTTCTCGGACGGACAGCGGAGGTGGTCCACCACCTCGCTATCGAGGAACATAGTCGAGGCGAGCCTCGGAGCACTCGTGGACGGCTACAACTACGTGCTGTTGGTGGATCGCGTGAAGGCGCGCGGCAGCCGTCAAGCTTAATTCGCGCGCGGGCCCGATCTCAGACGTGGCGTCCCTCACTGATCCGTGTTCATGGCGCGGGGACTCCAAGCTGGCGCTGTCAGCATACGCGCTTCTGCTGCTCAGGAAGGGCAGGGTAGGGAGAAAGGGGCTCGCGGAGCTCCTCGACGTCGGGGAGGCCACCGGAAGAACGATATTGTCCAAGCTCAAATCGACGGGTCTCGCGGGCTCCGACAGAGGGGGAGCGTACCTCACAGCGAAGGGCAGTGCGGAGGCAGATTCCCTAGCGGGCGTGCTTGAGCCGGCGGACGTTGAGCTGCCGGAGCGCTATGGAGGCGAGGTCGCATGCGTGATAGTGAAGAATGGATGCAGCGTCCTTGGCACCGGCGTTATGCACCGGGACGAGGCCGTGAGGGGCGGCGCTGACGGCGCGCTGATAATGGTCAAGAGGGGCGGTAAATACATGTTCCCCGATTGGAGCTACGAGTATCCCGTGAAGGTCAACCCTGAGCCACCTGATGGCGCGTGCGTGGTGATCGCTTGGGCCGGCTCCAGATCCTTGGCCATAAACGGCGTTATGAGGGCGGCGAGTTCTATATTGTGCGCATCGAAAAATTACAACTATCCAGCCACTGCATAATTCTTACATTTACATGCGGCGCGGGCCGATGCGATCCCCACGGGCGAGTGCAGGTCGTCTAGGCGGGATGCTCCTGGGCATCAGTAGATAAGTGGCTCACCTATTCGATATAGCAGTATACACTATGCACCATTATGACATGATTTTGAGCTACTCCTCAGCTGAAGCCTCGGAGCTTCCCGGCTCATCGCCCCCACCTTGCCATATCGCGGGTGATGGAGGGCGGAGCTCCGCGGACACGACGGGCGGTCCCATCCTGAGTGCCCGCGCCATCTCATCGGCATACACGCGGAACCTGAGCCCAACAGTCGACGTCAATGCCGTTATGCTCGCATATCTTTATAGAACTTTTAGGAAGTCCGTACATCCCCGCCCTTAAGGTTCGGAGCTTGCTGCTTCCCCTAAACCTCCTGACATCTTTATAACATGCACAAAATAGCCGGACACGTGGCCCGGGATCGGAATAAGGACAGAAGTGGTGGCAGGAGGGCCAAGAGGAATGCCGTGGAGAAGGGCAAGGAGCTCGAGGACTTTATAGAAAGGATAGCTGAGGAACACGGTTGGAGGGTTGAGAAGAGACGGAAGTATGGCGACCGTATCCTAGATCTTGTGATCTCGAAGGGGGGAACAGTCTTCATAGTACAGAGCAAGAACACGGATCAAGCGATGCCGTCGGACGTCAGCCAGACTAGGAAGGACTTTGAGGAGTATGTGAGATGGCTCCTAGAGGAGAAGCTGGGCATCTCGGTCGTCCCTATACTGGTATCCAGGTCGTTCAGTGATGGCGCCAAGGGAAGGGCGAGAAGTTATGGCGTTCTCCTTTACACGGTGGATGAACTGGAGAGTCTACTGGCCGAGAGAGCGCGGGCACGCGAGGATGACTGAGCTAGCTCCTATGTAGCGCATTTCACTAATCTTGGAGGTCCTCTCCTCCGCTGAGTATATTGGCGAGCGCGGATGAGAGGGATAGGAAGCCCGCCCTTGTGACAGCGGACACGGGAATCGGCTTCTCAATGTAACCTCCCCTGGCCAGCATTGAAAGAAGCCTGCGATGCATCAGATAAGCCTCGCCATCCGAGCTGCTGTTGATGGCATCCTCCAGTTCTGAGGGCCTTGTGGACCAAGACATCACGCGATCCACCTGATCCTCTATGAGGTCCGCCTTTGTGAGTAACTGCACGAACGGAACCGGAAACCGAAGCCTCACCGAGGCGGCCAGCAACTGTATAGACACGTAGTTCAGCGGGTTGGAGACCAGCCAACCGTCCATCAGGAACAGCATGACCTTTGATGCGCCGGGGAACTGTTCCACTATGAGTGGCCCGCTCGGCCGATAGACAAACGGCTCCATTTGCCCGGGCGTATCCACCAGTAAATAGTCGGGGGAAGCCTCATCTACGTCCTGCAACACTTCGTGCAGTCTCGCAGCCGCCATATCTATCGCCAATATCAGGGCACCATTAGGCCCCAGGCCATGTTTCTCCATGAGCTCATTTATGTCTATGATGGATCGGATATCGGCATCTGGCTCATAGGGTAGGTTACGGGCGCCGGGGTCCAGATTGGCGGTGTAGACGTCCCATCCCTTCTCCTCCAACCATTCCCTAAGGGCTGACGTGAGCAGGCTCTTACCGGAGCCGGCCGTTCCCACCGAGAACACGACGTGCATGCCCAACGCTATGGCACGACCGCCGCAAAAGCTTTGGGATGACGGCGGTGTGCAGGAGCTCGTCTACCTCTTCTTACTGGAGACCCACCAGTCCAAGTACTCCCTCTGTCTGGACCTCTCGCGGACAGCGGCGTCCCTCTTCTTCTCCCTCAGAGCGGCCAGCTGCGCCCTAGTGGCAGAGAGGCCACAGGAAGTACAGCTGTAGTAACCAGTGACTGGATCGTAGACGAGCCTGCCCCCGCATTCGGGACACGTCATGTCGGGCAAATCAGTGGAGGCTCCGCTGAAGCCTAAATAAATAGTTAGCCTTGACCTTCCGGGGCTAAGCTAGGACGACCCATGTGTGGAGGACAGTTTTTGGGACACCATAGGCGTACGTATTTACATAGTTCGTTCGCGCGTCAGCGGATCGGCGG
>ERZ1669250.348-NODE-348-length-22338-cov-3.382848_pt1 | contig 22338 bp, 25 predicted proteins | sample MGYA00579295_ERZ1669250 | MGnify/ENA primary metagenome ERZ1669250 (study PRJEB41166, sample SAMN08046056) | hot springs metagenome | biome: hot spring; feature: acid hot spring; material: thermophilic sediment; isolation source: thermophilic sediment from acid...
ACCCCATATGTATATTTTGGCTTCGGCCTGCTCAGCGAGATAGAAAAAAGAGTTTCGCAAAGGCTCAAGGCCGATGGCACCGACATGCAAACGCTTCAGAAAACAGTTCTTGAAAAATATGGATAGGTAATTTTGTGAAATTCAACATGCCGCACATAGATCCGCACGTACACTGCAGGGACTGGAGTGAGGATTACAAGGCAACAATCAAATCCACAGTTGAACTCGCTGCCAAAAAAGGCATTATCGCTGTGTTTGACATGCCAAACACAAACCCGCCAATAGTGTCAAAGAAGCTCGCAGAGAGAAGGCTCAGGCTCGCGGCAAGCGAGGGTGTTCTAGAGCCATATTATCTTTACGTAGGCATAACAAAGGACGAGAAACAGATCAGGGAGGTGGCCGGGCTTGCATCAAAAAACAGGAAGGTTGTCGGGCTCAAGATGTTTGCGGGAAAAAGCGTCGGAGATCTTGCGATTGCAGATGAGGAAGGGCAAAAAATGGTCTATGAAACGCTTGCTGAAGCGGGATATGAAGGAATTGTCGCGGTGCACTGCGAAAAGGAAAAATACTTTGATATGAATAGATGGGATCCAGAAAAACCGTATACGTGGAATCTGGCAAGGCCGCCAAGGGCCGAGCTGGAATCTGTCAAGGATCAGATAAGGTTTGCGAGCAACGCGGGATTCAACGGAACCTTGCATATAGCGCACGTCTCAACTCCCGAAGCCGTGGCGGAAATAGACAAGGCAAGGGGAAGGCTTAACATAACATGCGGCGCGACGCCGCACCATCTTTTGCTGTCTACAAACGAGATGCACGGCTACAACGGGCTTGCGTACAAGGTCAATCCGCCATTGCGCGATGAAAAAACAAGAAGGGGGCTTATGTCATGCTTGAAAAAGTCAATGATAGACTGGATAGAAACGGACAACGCGCCGCACACGCGTGCCGAAAAAACGAAACCGCCATACATGTCCGGCATACAAAGCCTGAAGCTTTACGGCAGGCTTCTGGACACGCTTTACGGCGTTGGGCTTGATGAAAGCAGCGTGTACATGCTTACCTATGCAAACATAGTGGAAAGGTTTGGCATGGAGAAGCGGGGAAACTTCGGCATCTGACATCCTCCGCCAAGAATAAATGATGCGCACAGCAACTTGCAGAAAGACTTGCCGAACGCTGGAATACTGTCGACCTTACTGGCGGATGCACCCGCACGTGGTAGGTTTATAATGGTGGACCTTATGTCATACAAATAAATTATATTGTTTACTGTAATATTATACACATATATGCACATGTATTGTGCATATCATACGTGCATATGAATGTGCATATAAAAATTATGCATAAGATTGCTCGTCTTAGGTGTCACGATGAACCTTAATGAAGAAGAGGAGAAAATCCTGAAATACTGGAGGGAGAATCACATAAACGACAAGGTGCGCGAGAAGAACAGGAACGGCAAGCCATTCTATTTTCTCGATGGGCCGCCATATGTGAGCGGCGATTTGCATCCGGGCCAGATATGGGTAAAAACGATGAAAGACCTGTTCATAAGGTACAGGAGGTTCATGGGCTACAACGTGTTCGACCACGCAGGCTACGACGTGCACGGCTTGCCTATAGAGAACAGGGTTGAGAAGCAGCTGGAGCTCAAGTCAAAGAAAGAGATAGAAAGCAAGATAGGCGTTGACAATTTCGTTGCGAAATGCAGGGAGTATGTGAACCAGTTTATCGACAAGATGAATGCGGATTACGAGCGTTTCGGCGTTTCGCTCGACTTTGCAAATGCTTACGTGCCGTACAGGAACGAATACATAGAGAAAGGCTGGCGGATATTGAAACAGGCAAATGAAAAAGGGCTCATGTACGAGGATAACAAGACAACAGCGTACTGCCCACACTGCGAAACCGTTCTCTCGCAGGGCACTCTTGAAGTTGAATATGGCGATGAAACCGATCCGTCAATATATGTCAGCTTCAAGGTCGACGTCAAAAGGTCGCGGGCAAAAATAGAAGTGGACGACGATACTTATCTTCTCATTTGGACAACAACCCCTTGGACCATAGTTTCAAACATAGCGATAGCGGCAAACCCAAAGGCGCTTTACGTGCTCGCAAGAGTTGGCGAAAGGAAGTATATAATAGCGAAAGAGCTTTTTGACAAGGTAGTCGCCGCAATAAACCAGAACGCTGAAGTGATCTCCGAATTCTACGGCAGCGAACTGGATGGGCTGCGCTATCTGCATCCGCTCGAGAATTTCATACCAAAGCAGAAGGAATTCAGAAAGTATCACAGGGTTGTCATGTCAGAGGCCACGGTTATTTTGGATGAAGGAACGGGCCTTGTGCACACTGCGCCAGGGCATGGTCTTGAGGACTATTTGATAGGGAAGAAGAACAGGCTGCCAATATTCTCGCCGATTACCAAGGACGCGAGATACAGCGATGATGCCGGAAAATACAAGGGTATCGCGGTGCCAGACGAAGCAAACAAGGTGCTCATCGCGGACCTGCAAAGCGCTGGGGCGCTCATTGCAAGCATGTCAATAACGCACAGCTACCCGCACTGCTGGAGATGCGGAAGCAAGCTCATATATGTTGCAACGAACCAGTATTTTCTCAACATAAGCAAGATAAAGAAAAAACTGGTAAGCGAGAACAGGAAGGTCGTGTGGCATCCGCCTGAGGCGTCGAAATGTTTGATTCAAGCACCGCGTTCCGCGCCAGCCTCAGCGACGACGAATTCGACAAGTTTTTCCCCGCAGACTTCATACTTGAAGGAGTAGACCAGCTGAGGGGATGGTTCACCGGTCTGCTGAAACTGGGCGTAGTAGCATATGGCAAGAGGCCTTTCGAGCATGTAATAATAGACGGTATGATGCTTGCGGAAGATGGAAGGGAGATGCACAAGCACCTGGGCAACTTCATTTCCCTCAAGGAGTTGCTTTCGATTTCAAGTGCAGACGCATTCAGGCTTTGGGTTATGAGCCACACACATTGGATAGACCTGCCCTTTGTGAAAAGCGAGCTAAAGGAGGCGGAGGGCGTAATAAGCACACTTTACAATATAAGAAATCTCATAGACGAGTATTCCGCGGCGATTGGCTACATGCCAAACAACAGCAAGCTCAAGAAGCGGTTCAATGCTGGCAGATACGACATTGAGGAACAGTGGATAATGTCAAGACTTAACAGCACCATAAAGAAAGTGACGGAATCGCTTGAAGATTATGACGCTTCTGGCGCGGTTAACGCGCTGAGGAAGTTCATACTCGACGACTTCAGCAGGTTCTATCTCAAGTCTGCCAAGAAGAGGATATTGGAATCGCGCAAAAGAGACGCTGTTAAGATCATTGAAGTGATAAGAACCGTGTTCTACAAGTTTCTTGTTGCTGCGGCGCCGGCCATACCAATGGCAGCTGAGAATATTTACATGGAAGAATATAAGGGGGAGAGCATATTCCTTGAAGACTGGCCTAAGTACGACAGGAAGAGCATAAACGAGGAACTGGAGAGTGAGATGAACATAAGCTCCGCATTCATAACAGCAATACTTAACAGCAGGGAGAAGGCGGGCATAAAGCTAAGGTGGCCTGTGGGCAAGGCAGTGATAGAGGTCGGAGACGAAAATGTCTATGCAACCGTTGAGAAGATGAGCAGCCTTATTGAAAGATACACAAACGTAAAAAAGATTGAAGTCAAGCTTGGAGACGTGAGGGTTGAAGAGGTTGTGCCAGTGTATGCAAAGCTCGGTCCTCTTTTCAAGCAAAACGCGCAGGCGGTTGCGGAGGCGCTCAAGAAGGCTGATCCGGAGGAGGTCAGGAGAGGCATTGATGAAACAGGATATTACATTGCGCACACAGATGCCGGAGCGTTTGACGTGCCACCGGAGGCATTTACCATACTTAAGAAAAGAATAGACAGCAATGCGACATCTACGGAATATGGCAACGTAGAAATAGATACAAACCTCACTGCTGAACTGAAATCAGAAGCGCTGGTAAGAGAGTTTGAAAGAAGAATACAGATGATAAGGAAAAACATGGGGCTCAAGAAAGGAGACAGGATAAGGATAGGCCTTAGCGCGTCGGATGAGCTTGTGAATATTGTGCTGGGCAACAGCAAGGAGATAAAGGAGTATGTGGGTGCATCGGAGATAAGCAAAGGGCTTGATGAAAAGGCGAGGATCGAGGAGCTTGACATCAGCGGTGAGAAGGCAAGGGTTTCGATAGCAAAAGAATGATTTGTTCACATGTTTTCCGCAGTAGCGGACTTGTAGAGCCTTCTCGTGTCCATCTTGGTCCAGCAGTCCTTGCATATGACTATCCTTACTGTCTTGCTTATGCGCTTCGAACTCTTGACGCAGCTGTTGCATATCTTTCTTTTGCAATAGTTGCACGTGCTATATTTGTAGATATCCTTACCACACCTTTCGCAAATCATCAAATAACCCCGGTTAAAACATTTTTGCCTGTTATCTGTTGCCCTCTGTTCTTACACACATTGTCGGTTTGGCTTTTATATTAATGTGCAAAGTATAAATAATATTTGATAATGATTTAATCTTTGCATGCTCCAGACATGAATAACAAATGTTCTGCAAATATATATAAATATTGCAGAATTTACCAAGGCGATGGATTGGGAGAAAAGGTGCTTATACAAACGTACGGATGCACGCTCAACCAGGCGGACAGCAGGATAATGGGCAGCATGCTTTCCGAAAACGGCTTCGACATCGTTTACAATGATGGAAAGCCCGCTTCAATGGAGGGCTACGACTATGTTATCGTGAACACGTGCACGGTGAAAAGGCCAACGGAACAAAAGATATTATACAGGCTTGGCAAAATCCGGGGCATGGGCAAAAAGTTGATCGTTGCAGGATGCATGGCCAGCGCGAATAGGGACAAGATAGAAAAAGTCGTTCCCGAAGCAAGCATAATAACCACTAGCAACATCGGAAATGTGGTTGAAGCAATCGACAAGATTAAAAAGGGGCAGCGCGCCGTATACGATACTTACGGCAGGGTTGACAAGCTGGCCTACGGAATAAATGGCCAGGGGATCATAGCTAGGGTACCTATAAGCGAAGGCTGCCTGAGCAACTGTTCGTTCTGCGAAACCAAATACGCAAGGGGGCCGCTAAACAGCTTCAGCGAGGAGCTTATATTGCAAGCTGTAAAAACGAGCGTCGAAAATGGAGCCAAGGAGATAGAGCTTACGGCACAGGATACCGGCGCGTACGGACTTGACAGGAAGACAAACATCGCATTGCTTGCACAGCACGCGGCTCAGATAGAAGGGGATTTCAGGATACGAGTGGGGATGCTAAACCCGGAGCACCTTCACAGGTATTTCGACGATCTTGTCGATGCGTACAAAAGCGAAAAGCTGTACAAGTTTATCCATCTCCCGGTTCAGTCAGGAAGCAACACCATACTGAAAAAAATGAGGAGAAATTATACAATAGAAGAATACGAGAACTACGTAAGGGAGTTGAGGAGCAAAATAAGCGGAATAAGCATAGCAACCGATATTATAGTTGGTTTCCCTACCGAAACAGATGCCGACTTCCATGACACAATCGCGCTCCTCGAGAGGATAAGGCCAGAGGTTACAAACGTGTCTATGTTTGGAGCCAGACCGCATGCGGAAGCTTCAAGGATGCCGCAGCTTTCGAACACTATCATAAAGAAGAGAAGCGTCAGCGCGTCAAGAACTGCAAGAAAAATACAGTACGAGCTGCACAATGAGCTGTTGCAAAAGGTAGAAAGCGTGTTAATAACTGAAGAGAACGCAAGATCGCTTACCGGGAGGGATGACAGCTACAGAAGCGTGGCAATAGGAAAGGAGAGCGGCGTCAGGCTGGGCGACCGCATACGCGTCAGAATAGAAGGGGCAACGTCGGCATGCCTGATTGGCAAAATGCCGTAAACAGCGCCTGAAGAAAAATTATTATACGTTGTATTTCATTATAATATTGCGCTTGCCATATTTTCGCTGATGCACTGAAGAATAGGCAGTATGCGGCACGCACAAAGAAGTGTTTCTTATGCAAACCTTGGACTTGGCATGGACCGAAAAATACAGGCCGGCAAATCTCTCTCAGGTTATTGGACAGACACCCATAGTGGAAAGGCTCAAGGGTTTTGTCAAGACTGGAAATTTTCCAAACATGATCTTTGCTGGAGCGGCCGGAATAGGCAAAACCACGTGCGCGATAGCAATGGCGAGGGAACTTTATGGAGACGCAACCAACGAGTCATTCCTAGAGCTTAACGCAAGCGACAGCAGGGGCATAGACGTGATAAGAGGAAGGGTCAAGGAATTTGCCAGGACGCTCTCGCTAAACAGCGGGGCAGTGAAGATAATATTTCTTGACGAAGCGGACGCGCTAACCCCGGAGGCGCAGCATGCGTTGAGAAGGACAATGGAAAAGTACAGCGCTACAACGCGGTTCATATTCAGCGCCAACTACGCGAACAAGATCATAGAGCCAATACAGAGCAGGTGCGTGGTGCTGAGGTTCAAGCCGCTCAAGGAGGAAGATATGAGGGAATACATAAAGCGCGTGGCGAAAGGCGAAAAGCTTGACATAAGCGAAAAGGCAGTTGAAGCACTAATTTACGTGAGCGATGGTGATCTAAGAAAGCTTACCAACGTGCTGCAGAGCGCGGCGGTGATGAGCGAAAAGATAGGGGAGAAGGAGATTTATGATATAGCCGCAAGGGCCAGGCCAAAGGAGATAACATCAATGCTCAAGTACGCACTGGACGGCAATTTTGTCGAAGCTAGGAACGAGCTGAACAAGCTGTTTCTCAACTACGGCATGGGTGGGGAAGACATACTGCTGCAGGCTTACAGAGAATCCCTTGAGATGGACATAAATGACAGGCTGAAGCTCAAGCTAATCGCTGCCATCGGCGACTACAACTTCAGGATAGTAGAAGGCGCCAACGAGAAAATACAAATAGAATCCATGCTGGCAAGGCTGGCGCTTCTGGCAAGCGAGAAGTGATGCAGTGGAAACGATAGGCATAGATGTCGACGGAACTATAGCTGATGTAGTGAATGCATGGCTAAGGATGGCAAGGGAAAAGTTTGCGGTAAACGCCAATAAATCCGACATAATAAAATACGATTTTTGGGAGCTTTTTGACATTCCGAGGGAACGGTGGTTTGAAACATTCAAGGAATTATGGAACAACCCGGACAACATCGGGCTGGAAAGCGAAAGGATACCTGAGATATTGCACGCGCTTCATTCGCGCTACAATATAAGCATTGTAACCGCCACGGTTGGAGAACAAGCGAAGGTTAGATACTGGTTGCAAAGAAACGGCATAGAGTACGACAACATAATTTTCATGCAGAATGCCCTTGAGAAGGGCAATGCTGACGGGATTTCAATATACGTAGACGACTATGCAGGAGTTGCATCAAGAATCGCGTCTTCTGGCAGGAAGGTGATACTGCTGAGCCAGCCGTGGAACGCCGAATTCGCAAACAACAATAAAAACCCTAATGTTATTGTTGCCAAGAACTGGGATGACGTAGAACGAATTCTTACGCACACAAAAACCGGCGTTAATGGGCGGCCAAGTCGGTGATGTTGCCGCTGCTTCTGGCGAAAACGAGATAGGCAGTATGCCAGATGCCCTTTGTTGAAGGTCTCGTGCCTTCTTCCCTTACAAGAATGTCGCGAATTATCGTTTCTGTCGTATATATGTCGAAGAATTTCAATTGCTCCAGCTTTTTGACGAATGTCTTTGCCTGCTCCATGTTGGGCACGTATCCAACTATGTAGCCTCCGGGCTTCAAGGCCTTTCTCGCATTCTTTACAGCCTTTTCGGCATTTGGCAGGTCGAGTGTCACGAGGTCTACCTCCCTTTCCTCTATTTTCTTGAACACGTCGCCGCGCTTGAGCGTTACGTTGTCTATGCCGAGAATAACCCTGTTTTTTTCCGCTATTGCGAGGAAGTCGTCGCGCTGGTCGTAGCTGTACACGTGTTTGCAGATCCTTGCCAGCGAAAGTGCAAGCCAACCGCTACCGGTCCCTGCGTCGACGCATATGCTGTTCTTGTCTATGCAGGTATATGCAATTATGGTACCTATGTCCTTTGGCAATATCACCTGCGGACCTCTCTTGAGCTTCCTGTATATGTGTGGATATATGAACATTTCAAAACACCTGTGCCGGCGCGATGTGCAAGATTGACTTGAGCTTTATCGCGTCCTCGTACATATATGTATTGTTGAACATTATATATGTATTGTAAGCCGCATGCTCCTTTGCTATCTTTGCAATGCGGCGCAACTCGCCTTCAGAGAATTTGTAGCTGTACATCATGCCTTTTCCGAAACCGTGAAGCCTGTAGTAGTAAATGCCCTGCTCCGCGATGATTGTGCTCCTTAGCGGATCGACGGCAAGTGTCACGCCGCCAATGCGCGCCTCGTCCAGGTGCTGCAGCCAGCTTCCCCTCGGTTCCCAAATCTTTACATAAGAGCCTGGAACGCGGGCCATGAAAGTCTTCACAGCATTGTAGTTTTCCTTTGTGAACCCGAAGCTTGGTGGCGTCTGAAAAAGCAGCTTGCTTGCCCTCAGTGCCCTTGCAACTGCAATGAACCCTTTCAATGCTGCCGTTGCGCCTGGGCCGAAAGAGGAAGCATGGGTTATTGCTTTCGGAGCTTTCACTATGAATTCGAAATTGGCATTTACCTTGTCAACCTCCGCGCGCCAGCGCTTGGCTGTTGATATCATAGGCAGCTTGTAGAATGTGGAATCAACTTCTATCACATCGAAGATGGATGCGTACGCCTGCAGCCTGCTCGAATACGTTTTGCGCCAGTCCCTGCCTATGATCTGGTTAGGGCTGAAAAAATTCCAGCCGCAGCAGCCCACATTCAGCATAGAGTCAACCTTTTGGCTTGCCTTTTCGCTTGGTCTTGCCCTTTTCCTCAACCTTCTCTTTTTCCTCGACCTTTGGCTTTTCTTCAGCCTTCGCCTTGGCGGCCTCGGCAGCGGTGCTCACCTTCCAATCCTTCTTGCTTACGCAATTAGGGTCGAGGTCCATTTCAAAAGGTTTCTTTCCCTTCCTGAAAACCTTGATTATCGGCGTGTGACAAAACTCGCACACCTTCTTTGTTGGAACTATAAGCGCGTTTTGCGGAAGGGAATAGGTCACTGTGCACTTTGGCCAGTTTGAGCAGCCAACAAAACTCTTTCCGGCCTTGGAATGCCTTATTACAAGATCGCCGCCGCACTTCGGGCATTTGCCCAGCACGTTTGATGCCTCGCTGCTTTTCAAACTCTCGGCAAGCGCCGTGCCTATCTTTCCCTCGTTCTCCTTGAACTTGAGGATCAGCTTTGCGACTATTTCCTTTCCCTCCTCTATCACCTGCTGCTTTGTCGTTTTGCCTCTCGATATGTTTTCCATGTCCTCTTCGAGCTTTCTCGTAAGGTTCTCGTCGAGAATGTCAGCGAAATATTCGCTCAGCGCGTCGTATATACCCATGCCGAAAGCTGTAACTTCTATCCTTCCCGGATTTTTTATGTAGCCGCGCTTGAACAGCGTGTCTATTATCTCCGCCCTAGTAGCCTTAGTGCCAAGCTCCTTCCTTTCTAGCGTTGCAATGAGCGACGCCTTGGAATACCTGTTTGGCGGTTTAGTCTTGAGCTCTTTCGAATGCAGCTTTTCAACCTTCACTCTTTCTCCCTGCTCGAACTTGGGAAGCTGCTTTTGCTCCACTTTTATATATGGTTCGTATATGGAAATCCATCCCTTGTCGAGCACGCGCTTGCCCTCGGCACCGTACTTCCAGTCTGATATCCTTACTGTAACGTTCGTCAGCTCGACAACTGCGCTGTTGCCGAAGCACGCGAGGAAACGCCTCGTTATCAAATCGTATACCTTTTCCTCCTCGTTGCTCAGCGCCTTCGGCATCACGCCTGTTGGAAATATTGCTGGATGCGCCTCGTCCTCTTTATACCCTTCCGCCGGCTTGTACATTGAATTTTTCATAAGATACTCTGCTATTTCGCTGTATTTCTTGTTCTTCGAAAGCATTCCTATTATATTCGGCAGGTTCAGCGTTGGCGGAAGCTTCTGTGAGGAGGTCCTCGGATATGATATGTAAGCGTGCTCGTAAAGCGACTGTGCGATCGAAAGCGTGCGGCTTGGATCCATGCCAAACGCATGGCTTGCTTCGACCTGCAGCGATGTGAGATCAAATGGCGGGTACGGCCTGACCCTGTTCTCCTTTACCACAACGCTTTCCACGACGCCTTCGCTGCCCTTGCTCTTGCTTAGTATTGCTTCAACGCCTTCCCTGCTTTCTATCTTGCCCAGCAGGTTGATGAACTCTACGCCTTTCACGAGCGCATATACCTCCCAGTAGGGCTTTGGCACAAATTCCTTTATTTCCTTCTCGCGCTTCACCAGTATCGCGAGCGTTGGCCCTTGCACCCTGCCTATGCTTATTATCTTCCTTTGGCTCTTTGACGCAAGGGAATACATGAGCGCCCTGCTGAAGTTTATGCCCCATATCCAATCAAGGGTATGCCTCGCTTCGCCAGCATCAAAATTCCTTATGTCAAGTCCGGAAATGTTGTTGTACGCGTTGACAAGATCTTCGGTGGTCGTCGTCGAGAATTTCATCCTGAACGCGTTTCCATCCTTGACTTCGGAATTCACGTTGCCGTTTGAAACGAATTTTATTATGTTCGTGCCTATGACAGAGCCTTCTATATCATAGTCGCACGCGTTTATGAAAGCGCTGCAGTTCTTGCCAATTGCCAATATCGTGTCAAGATACTTCTTGGTGAAGTACGAACCCTTGCTTACCATGTAAGAAGGCGCCCATTCTATATCGAACACAGGCAGCTTCCGCGAGCTTCCCTTTTCCCTTATGGTAAAAAGGTGGCCCACGGCCGCGACAATGAAAAGCTTGTCGCTGCCACTTTGAAGCTCGTAGTAGCTCACGCCATTTATAATCTTCCTGTCAGGCTTCTGGTTGCCCAAAGACAAAGCTAGCCGCAGTGCTACGCTAGGTTTTTCTGCTATCACTAACTTGTTCATTTAACCAATTTTTTTGACTTTCCTTGCTCCTGTTTTCTGCGGAGTCGCCTTTTCCTCTTTTATTTTTTTGCCTTCCGCAGACATCCGCCTTGACATATAGAGCCCGAGCAGTATCGCCACGATCGCTATGCCCCAAAATGTTTCGTCGCCGCCGCGGTATATGAAAACGGCAACTGCGGCAATGCAAAATACTATGACGAGCGAGGAGAGGGTGATAGAAAACAATTCGTCGTTTGAAAGCTTCATTATATTACCTTGCTACAAATGTATATAAAATATGCATTTATATAATTTTCTGGGAAAAGGCAAAGGATGAGTATGTGCTAGGCTATGCTCTGGTTATTGCAATTACCACGTTGTCCGCGTTTATAGTAGCGGTAGCGCAATACATATTCAAAAGAAGCCTAGGCGGGTTCAAATTCAACACAAAAGGCATATTTGGCGTGCTAAGCAACAAGGGCGTACTGCTCGGCATATTCATATACTTCGTAAGCCTTGGCATATATCTTACTGCACTTTCGTCTGGAGAGCTGTCGGTAGTATATCCCATATTCGCGAGCTCTTTCATATTCGTACTCATAATTTCGGCTGCGCTTCTAGGCGAAAAAATAAATGCGTTTAGGATAACCGGCGTGCTTTTAATAGTGCTTGGCATAGCGTTGGTAGCGAGCACGATGTAGTGATTCAATGGGCAAAAATGAAAAGCCGCTTATGATTGCAATCCTGTTTCTCAGCACGTTCCTTGGAGCCCTAGGCCAACTCTTTTTCAAGATCGCTATGGGGAAGGCTTTATTCATGCTCGCGGGATTCATGGGGATCGGCATAGCGATGTATTTGATATCAACTGTATTTTATTTCTACGTGCTCAGCAAGACAAACCTCAGCTGGGCTTACAGCTTTGGCGGCCTTAGCTACATTTTCGTGGACATACTTGCGCTGCTTGTGCTGAATGAGCCCGTTTCGCCGGTTAGATGGGCTGGCGTGCTGGTAATTGCTGCGGGTGTTGCGCTGATAGGGCTTAGCTAACGCTGCTCGCTATTTCGCCTTCTTGTCTGAAGGCGCGCCGCTTGACTTGGCTTCGGCAGAGTTCGTCTTTATTCCTAAATCTGCTATTTTGTATCCTATGCTGGCGAAAAGGAAAAGCAGCAGTATTTGTATGACAATGTAGCCCATGGAAGAAACTTGCGATGTAACGGAATTGATGCTGTTGGATATTGATGAGATTGTGCTGTTAATTGATGCGTTTGACTGGCTAGTCGCCCTAGGTTGCGCCTGCAACGAGTAGCCAATGCTATTGTACATGCTGTAGCCCAAATAGAAGGTGAACAGTATCACCAATATGCCGATTGTTATAAGGGCGTATCCGAAGTACGACATGATTTTTCTTCTGCAATACACTTATATAAATCTTTCCCTGTCGAAGAACCTTATGCTCAGGTACAAAACCAACGCGCTTGTGGCCAAAAGGAAAATGAGCATGTAAAGGAGAAACATAAAGCTGAGGCTTGTCACAGTGAAGACAGAGACGAAAGGTATTATAAGTATGGGAAGCACCAGCAGGGCGCTTATCTGCTGCGACTCCTTGACGCCGCGCACCCTTGCCGAAACGAGCACGACCGTGCCTATTGTGGTAAGCGCGAGGAAGGGCGCGTTGACGAGCATCATGTACCAGCTCGTGTTCGGGAAAAGCGCCGCGCCAAACTTGGCAATAGTAAAGTAGTTTGTTATGCCGGCGTATAGTACAAAAACAACTACAGTAAGGAGAAACGCTGGAATAAGAGAGGCGAGTATCTTGCCCATGAGCAGTTCTATGTTTGTGGCTGGTGTTACGAACAGTGACTCGGCCGTTTTCCTTTCCTTCTCCCCGGAAAAGCTGTCAGCTGCTATCACCGATGCTGTTATTATCGGCATTGTCAGAAATATAGGGCCCAGGATGTTTATGGCGAAGAATTTTATGAAGAGCAGGTTTTTGCCGATGCCTGCAGGCACTGCGACTGCAGTGCCGAACAGCCTAGCTGCTATTGCCGCGCCGCCGTAGCTTGATATGTAAACCGTGAAAACGGGAAGCACCACTGCGAAGAAAAGAGGTATGCCAAGCATTGGGCCGTATATTGAAATGGAGCTGAATGCTTCCTTCATGTCCTTCATCGCTATCGCATACACGTGGTCGGCGTTCATTCAATCAGCCATCATCTCTATTATGTTTTCCTTTAGGTAATTCACGCTCAGTATCTTGCCTCCGGAGGCGGCTATGCTGCTTATGAGCTCTGGTATCGTGGACACGCTCTTCACCTGGAACACGAACGAATTGCCGCTGGACTTTTTCAGCGTCCAGTTTCCCTTTATTGCGCCAGCGTCAACGCTGTTCAGCGTGGTTATTTCCACGTCAACGTTCCTTATGCTGCTCAATATGCTGTTTGCGGATCCCTTCATCTTTATCCGCCCTCTGCTGATGAGCAGTATGTTGCTCTTGAAATTGAACAGCTCGTCTATCCTCTGCGTAGCATATATTATGCTCTTTCCCTCCCTCACGAGCCTTTCGAGCTTTGCGCGCAGCAGCTCAGACGCTGCAGGATCAAGAAATGCGGATGGCTCGTCAAGCAGAAGGATGTCCGAGTCATTGAGCAGCGCCCTGCAAATTGCGACTTTCTGCTTTGTTCCGCGGCTAAGCTCCTCGACGCGCCTGTGCTTAAGGTCTTCTATGCCGAAATCACCAAGCAGGGCGTTTATCCTTTCAGAGGGATCTGGTATGTCATACAGTTTGGCGAAAAAGAGCAGGTTGTCCATTACGGTTATGTGATCGTATAGCGCATAGTTCTCTCCCGCAAAAGATATCCTTTTCCTTATCTCCGCCTCCTTTGTGCCGAAATTGTTGTGAAGCTCGCTCCCCAGCACGAAGATGCGCCCGCTTGTGGGCCTGTAAAGCCCTGCCACTAATTTCAGGAGCGTGCTCTTGCCGGCGCCGTTCGGACCAAGGAGAAGGACGAATTCGCCTTTTTTCACCCGCAGGCTTATGGAGGAAAGTGCTTTGGTGCTGCCGAAATACTTGCTCACGCTTAAGGCCCTAACCACGTCCCCGTACATACAAGTTATATTTGAAGATATACTTATAAAAAATACTGCAGAAAATGCGGCACACGTGGCAAAACCGGCGGCGCGGTAAGTTTTTATAAATGTTTGTACAACATTATAAGTATACTTTAGGTGTATTTGCAGCATTGTCATAATTTATAGGCGCGAAATCAGTTTTTACTTTCGCAGATGTTCCGTTCTAGGTAGGATTAAAATATTTTGCCTATTTATAAATTGTGTGATAGTATGGCGAATGTTAAGGATGTTGATGCGAATGAGCTCATCAAGATAGCCGCAGCCAAGCTCAAGGAGCTCAATATAGAAAAACCTAGCTACATAGGCTATGTGAAGACTTCCGCGGGAAAGGAAAGGATGCCTGCTGACGAAGATTTCTGGTATGTCAGATGCGCATCGGTGCTAAGGCAGGTTTACCTAAAAGGGCCGATTGGCGTATCAAGGCTCAGGACCAAGTATGGGACAAGAAAGAGGCACGCTGTGAGAAGGCACCACTACTACAGGGGCAGCGGAAGCATAATCAGGGACTCGCTTATTACGCTTGAGAAGATAGGATACGTGCAGAAGGCGAAAAAGGGAAGAATTATAACCGCAAAAGGCAAGTCCTTCCTTGACAAAATCAGCAATGAGATAATCAAGACGGGTGCTTGATTTGGCGGAAGAGGACGAGGATGCAAAGATAAGGAAGACAATGGAAAAAAGGCTCAAGGCGCTTGAGCTTGAAAAGCAGAAAAGGGAATTGGTGAGAAGGTATATGGATCCGGCAGCGTACGAGAGGCTTATGAACGTGCGCGTCGCGAACTACCAGCTCTACTCGCAAATACTCGACCTCATAATAAGCTCGGCACAGAGCGGGAGGCTTGGAAGGATAACGGATGAACAGCTCAAATCAATATTGATGAAGCTTACGTCAAGGCCAGAACCTAAGATAGAGTTCAGGCACAAATAAGGTGTTGTTGATGAGCAAAAAAGATCTCAATAAGAAAATGCATCTGGGAAAGATGCTCAAGCGCAACAGGAGGATACCAGTCCTCGCTGTGGTGCGCACGCACAGGAAAGTGGAGACAAACAAGTTCCAGAGGGACTGGAGGCACAGGAAAATAAGAAAGAGCTAGATGATTTCAATGCCGGAATACATAATGAATATGCAATTGAGGAAAAAAAGGCTGCGCATGCACCGCAGCAATCTTGTAAAGAGGATGCTGCCGTATGTTAGGGCCACTGTTGCAAAGCGCATGAAGGCTGAAGCCGGAAACGTTACGATAGACAAGGAGCTTAACAACTTTATAATGGCAAACATAGGGCGCTTAAATGCAGTAAGGATAAAGGTAACAAAGGATGGCGACAACATAAAGGCTTCGCTTCCTGAGGCAAAGAAGGAAACCGCCAATGTTGCGGACAAAAATAAAAATGAGGCTCCCGCTCCTAAAGCGGCGAAAGAGGACAAGAAAGAAGGCAAGGACACACAGGCGAAAGAGAGGGGAGCTGAAGGCAAAAAGAAAACATAATGGTATGCATGGCAGTAAACAAGATGAGCATAAGCAACATAGACTACATAGGCGCATTCTCAGTTGCAACTGACAGATTTGTTTTGATTGCCAATGACATGACCAAGTCCGAGAAAAGCATAATAGAAGATACCTTCAAGCTGAAGGTTGTTGAGAGCACGATAAACTGGTCTCCTTTTGTCGGAATATACGTGGCCGCTAATTCGCACGGCATGCTGGTGCCCGGCTTCACCGAAGAGAGCGAAATAAGGAAGCTGAAGCAGGAAATAGAGGATGTGAATATAGGGGTGTTCAATACCGATTTGAACGCGCTCCGGAACAACATACTTCTCAACGACAGGATAGCGCTGGTAAATCCGGACTACAACAGCAGTGAAGTCAAGATAATGTCTGATATCTTGGGAGTCGAAGTTATAAAAACAGAAATTGCAGGGATGAAAACTGTGGGCGCAAACAACATACTCACAAACAAGGGTGTAGTCTTCAACAACGAGATAGGCGAAGATGAGAAAAGGAGGCTGAGCAAAATGCTGAATGTTTCTGGGGAGCAGTCAACCGCGAACAGCGGATCCTTGAGCATCGGGCTTTGCACAATAACAAATTCGAGCGGACTTATTGTCGGCAGCAGCACGACCGGATATGAGATATCGCAGATTATGGATTCGCTAAATGTTGAATGAGTATGCATGCTGCGCTTCGCTCGTCAGACAGCAGCAAAACCTGCTTCTCGTATTTATATTTTGCCCTTTTCATATATATGTAGCAGATATATTCAAATGCTGCATTTAACGCGCGATGCACATTGCTTGTCTTGTGACGCGTATTCGCAATTGATGCTTGAGTGATTAAAATGGGAGAAGAGGAGAAAAAGGCTGCAGAGGAATTAGAAAAGCTTAGGTACCTGCAGGAGCTGTATATGCAGGAGTACAACGCTGTGCTCGGCAAACTTTCGGAATACGCGGCCGACAGCGCCGCAATGGAAAGAAACAGGGAAGTGCTTAACAACATAGACAAGATAAAGGGCAACAACATACTTCTGAACCTAGAGGGCGGCTCTTACATTGAGGTAAAGGTGAGCGATATAGCTGGCATATTGACATATGTAGGTGCGGGATATATCATAGAAACTGACAAGGAAAACGCCAGCAGGATACTCGAGACAAATTTCAAGAGAGTAGAAGAGCTTGCAAAAAAGCTTACCGCGGAGAAAGAGAAGCTCGAAGGCATACTGACCGACATAGAATTTGAAATAGAGGGCTATAGCAGCGGTAGATAGGATGTTTGATGGCCTGCGAAAGAAGTTTTCATCGTTCGTGAATTCGCTGTCAAAAAAAGAGGAGAGCAAAGATAGGGAGGTCAGGGAAGAGGAAACAAAAAAAGAGGAGGAAAAAGAGGAAGAAACGGAAGGGCAGCGCGCAGAAGAGGAGCAGGAAGAGGCAGAAAAGACGCAGAAAGCAGGGGAGCAGGAAACAGAAGGCAAGGAGCAGGCCGAGGAAAGCAGGAGAGAGGAAAATGCGGCGAAGGAGGAGGAAAGAAGCGAGCATGAAGAAAAAGTCGAGAAGGTGGGAGAGGAAAAGAGGGAGCATGGCGGCGAGAAGCATGCAGCTGCTGGAGGAATCAAGGTAAAGCTTTCAGTAGGCAAAAAAATCCGGGGCGCGCTGCTGAGGAAGATAAGGATAGAGGACAAAGACCTGGAAAGCATGCTTGACGATTTCAAGATAACGCTTGTAGAATCAGACGTAAGCTACGAGGTTGCGGAGCGCATAGCAAATGAAATAAGGAATAAGGCGGTGGGCAAGGAGGTTGACATAGGAAGCGTAAACAAGGAGATAAATGAAATATTAAGAGGCGTTCTAGAGGATGTGCTGAACAAGGGCGAAGGCGTAGATTTGGTAAAGCTGCTTGAAAAGAGAAAACTCAGCGGGGAACTGCCGGTAAAAATCCTGTTTCTGGGCCCGAACGGAGCGGGCAAGACGACAACTATAGGCAAGATAGGCAACATGCTCGTAAAAAGCGGCTTCTCTTGCGTGTTTTCCGCAAGCGACACGTTCCGCGCCGCCGCAATAGAACAGACCGCATACCATGGAAGCAAGCTTGGCATACACGTGATCAAGGGCAACTACGGTGCGGATCCGGCAAGCGTGGCTTTCGACGCCATAGCGTATGCGAAGGCTCACGGCATTGATGCCGTGCTGATAGACACCGCGGGAAGGCAGGAAACAAACAGAAGCCTGCTCGAAGAGATGAAAAAGATCGTGAGGGTGGCAAAGCCTGATCTCAAGATATTCGTCGGAGAGAGCATCGCAGGCAACGCGCTGCTTGACCAAGTAAGGGAGTTTAACAATGCCATTGGGCTGGACGGCATTATACTTACTAAGCTCGATTGCGATGCAAAAGGCGGCGGAACATTGTCCATATTGAGCGAAACTAGCATACCGATATTATTCTTCACCGCCGGAGAGGACTATTCGAACATAGTAAGATACGACCCGAAAATGATAATTGAAAATATAATTCCTTGATGCGTTTATTTCCTGAAATAAAAGCAGAATATACAACCCTCAATGAAAATGAGGGAATTCTTTTAAATATTAAATCTCTTTATGTTGAATAGATGGATGATTGGGGATGGATGAGAAAGAGTTCAGGGATTTCGAGAAGAATGTTTTTGACGAGCTAAACGGCAAGCTGAGCAGATTCAGTACAGAGGAAGATGCGAACAGGTACATAGAAAGTGTATCGAAGAAGGTGTATGCGGCTGTCAGCAGGGAAGATATAAACAGGGTAATAGAGGATTCCAAAAAGTTCTATCCTATTGAAAACTACCTGAACGACCAGGATATAGAGGATGTGATGATAAACAACACGCAAAACATATTCGTGTACAGCTCGTCAAGCGGCAGCCAACGCGTACCGGAAAAGATAAACAACAAGAGCGAGCTTGACATGCTTGTGAGGAAGCTCAAGATGTATGCAACAACCGAATCGTTGAACCAGAAGATACTAGATGTGCACTTGCCAAACGGCTCGCGCGCAAACATAGTTGACTCGCCGCTCGGCGCAGACATAACAATACGAAACTTCAGGCGCGCAGCGCTCAGCATTATAGACTTGATAAACGCAGGGGAACTCAGCTATGAACTTGCCGCGAGGCTGTGGATTTACGTGGACGGACTCAACGTGAGGCCCGCAAACATGCTTATCGGCGGCATGCCGGCAAGCGGAAAAACTACGCTGCTCAACGCAATGTTCAGCTTCTTCAGGCCTGAGGAAAGAATAGTAGTAATAGAGGAAACTTATGAGCTCAACACCGAAACGCAGGAGAACTGCGTGCGACTTGAGACGAGCCCTGACGTGGAGATGCAGGACCTTGTTAAGAACGCATTGAGGATGAGACCTGACATGATACTGGTTGGAGAGGTAAGGGGCAGCGAGGCAAAAGACATGATGACGGCGATGAACATTGGAAAAATCGCAATGAGCACCATACACGCTGGCACCACCAGAGATATAATAACAAGACTGCAGCATACGCCCATGAACGTGGAGATGGACATAATACCGCTTATTGATGTGCTCATGATCATATCGCAGGTCAGGGAAAAGGATAAAAGAATAAGAAAGATAACACAGGTTTCAGAAATATCCGGCATAGAGACGCAGGTGCTTCTTTCTGACCTTTACAGCTATGACTACAAGACCCACATGAGCAGCAGGATACTGCCGAGCATAACCTACAGGGATACGCTCGCAAAGCTCACGGGCTATCCGCCTTCCGAGATAATAATAGAGGAGCAGAGAAGGGCAAAAATACTCGAAAAGCTCAACCAGATGAACGTGCGCGATATAAAGAGCATAAACGAATTCTGCAGGGACTACTACGACAATCCGGCAAGGGCACTAAAGAGAATAGGGCTTGAGGACCTGGGCACGCTGCCGTGGTAATGATCTTCATTTCCCTTATTGAATAAGACATAGAATGCTGCGCGAACAGGCGCACGCATCACGGCATAAATTCTTCGTTCTTCACCTTGTCCCTTATGTAGTCGTCGACAAAGGTTAGCCTCGGGCCTTCGAGCGCATCCTGCTCTAGCTTTCTCTTCGACTTTAGCATTGTCTGAAGCTCTTCGACCCACTCCTTGTGCACCTTTATCCACTCGTAGTTTAGCATCTCCTGCGCTCTCTTGAGGTCCAGTTCTGTGGCTTTTATTGTGAGGTTCTGGAGGAAGTCGTACTTTTTGAGGTCCGCCATCGTGACGCCTATGAACCTTGCGTTTGGCGTGGCAACGTCGTTTGCTATGTAGGCGAGGTTTATGCTACCTGTCTTTATGGTCCAGTATATGTACCATCCCCAAGCGTCTGAATCGGTGAACACGTACACTGGCAGACCCATGTCGGAAAGCTTCTTTATGATTCTTCTCGTCCCTCTCGACGCCTGACCTTGCGGCGTTATGAGTATTATGTTTTCCTTTCTCCAGAAGTTGTCCTCGTTGAGCCTCTGCCAGAGCGCATCCTTCTCGACGACGAGCACATACTTCGCCTTCACGTCGACGAATTCTATGTCGTTGTCGACATCGCTGGGTATGGCCCAGCCGCTTCTCCCCATTTTCGTGCAGTCTATCTCCACCCTGTCGTTTCCGTACCTGTCTATAATCTTCATGTTGCCGGCGAGCACACCCTTCCTGTTGGCGTTAAGGTTGAGGTCCTCGCGCTTGAGCGACAGCGCTACTTCAAGATCCTCTATCAGCGGATTCGACTCAGCCTGCTCGCTGAATATGCTTTCCTCTATATCCTCCCCGAGCGAGTACTTGAGCTGATAGAAAAGGCCCCTTATGGTCGTGTGGAGGTTCTCCTTCAAGAACCTGTGGCACTTCGCAGATATCGCGAGCGTCTGCATGAACCTCTTCGATTGCGACACGTTCAGAAAGCTCCTTTCCTCCTTTGCGCTGCCCAGGCGCAGGTAGCCGGTCTTCTTGTCGTAGACTATGTTCGACTTCGTCCTTGAAAGCGTCGAAAAGCGCGGATTGGACTCGCGCTCTATGTCGCCCACGAGCTTTTTGCCTAGCTCCTCCAATTTTTCAACTGCCTTCTGGTCGGCCATTTCATTGCCTCTGTTCTTCTTCTACTTCCAACGGCTCCTTTTCCTTGCTGTCAGTGCTTATGTACTGCTTGAGTTCCCTTATGAGCATGTCCCTCCTCTTGCTCTTCTTGAGCGCCCTCTCTATCACTTCCGCTATGTTAGACACCGGAATTATTTTTATCTTTTTCAGCTTGTCCTTGTCTATGTATATGTCCTGCATGTTGCTCTTGGGTATTATTACACTCTTCAAGCCGGCATCTATCGCCGCCTCTATCTTGCCGGTGACGCCCCCAACAGGCAAAACATCGCCCCTAACCGAAAGCGAACCGGTCATCGCTACCGACTGATCTACAGGTATGCCCTCCATCGCTGATATTATGCTCACCGCAACTGATATGCTCGCGCTGTCGCCCTCGACACCCTCGTATGTTTGCAGGAACTGTATGTGTATGTCGTAGCTTGCGACGTCGCGCTTCATGTGCCTTTTTATTATAGCGCTCGTGTTCTTAACCGCCTCCTGCGCTATCTTGCCGAGCTTGCCCGTGGCTATGAGCTTGCCCTCCGAGCGCGAGCTTGCGGGAGTCACTTCTGCAACAATTGGTATTATTATGCCAGCGGAAAGATACGAGCTGCCAATAACTGCGAGCCCGTTCACCTTGCCTACGGCAAAGCCTGTGGTGTTGAAAACCTTGTAATCCTTCCTGTACTCCAGCGCCTGATCAACAAATTGCGCCTCTATCGGCCTTGCCAGGGATTTTGCCGCAATCACGTCTTCCTTCGTGACCACCTTCTTGCCATTTTCTATTGCTATGTCGCCCGCGGCCCTCACAAGTCCGCCCAGATCCCTGAGTATGAGTGTAAGCCTTTTCTTTCTCCCGCTCCTCCTTCTTGCCTCTTCGATGATTTCCATGCATGCATCGTAATCGAAAGGAGGTATCTTGCCGTCCTTCTTGACCTCCTGCGCGATAAATCTAACCAGCTTCTCCTCGTTCTCCTTGGTGTCAGGCATGCTAGATTCCAGAAAAGCCGCGTAGCCGTAGCCCCTTATCCTCGAGCGCAGCGCGGGGTGCATCTTTTGTATGTCCTGCAGATTGCCTGCTGCGACGAGTATGAAGTCTGAAGGCACCGGTTCTGTTCTGACCATGGCGCCTGAGCTAAGCTCGCTTTGCCCCGTTATGGGATATTTCTTTTCCTGCATTGCCGTAAGCAGTTCCTGTTGCGAATGCATGTCCAGATTCGCAACCTCGTCTATGAAGAGCCCGCCCTTGTTTGCCCTGTGGATCGCCCCGCTCTCTACGCGAAGATGCGGCGGAGTCCCAAGGCCGCCAGACTGCAGCGGATCATGCTTTACGTCTCCAAGCAACGCGCCGGCCCTTGCACCTGTTGCGTCGACAAACGGCGCGTGCGTCATGCCAGTGTTGTCTACAATAAGCTTAGGCTCGTTGGACTCGAAGCTGCCCGGCATGAAGCCTCCCCTTCTGGTGAGGCTTATCATAAATACATACATCGAACCGAATATGAGCACGCCGAGTATGAGCGCGGCGAGCACTATTATTTCGTAGCCCTTGAATATGCC